>Ga0209395_1001471_pt1 | contig 32919 bp, 27 predicted proteins | sample GOMGulsemesocosm_3_FD_184635 | JGI IMG/M metagenome (GOLD analysis project Ga0209395, IMG submission 184635) | Methane-oxidizing microbial communities from mesocosms in the Gulf of Mexico - GOM9D Gulf of Mexico (SPAdes) (version 2) | ecosystem: Environmental > Aquatic > Marine > Cold seeps... | reverse complement strand
CTATTAAACTGGAAATTGGCAAGCCCATATATCCCATACCGATAACAGCTATGGTTTCATTGTTTGCTATTATTGTTGAATTATCTGTTTGCGTTAAATCTTTAACGATTACATCTACTATGTACTGAGCAACATGACCATCACCAAAAGGGTTTTCCCAAGAATAATCATCTCGGCTTAACCATTGTTTAGCAGCCTTAACGGCTTTAACGGCATCGCGACCAACTAACTCGCTGGCTCCTACCTCAACTGCTTCAGGGCGTTCGGTATTTTCTCTTAATGTAAGGCTAGGCACTCCTAATAAACACGCTTCTTCTTGAATACCACCGGAGTCTGTTAAAATTAGTTTTGCATGCTTTTGTAATTGAATAAAATCTAAATAACCAACTGGTTCAATTAATTGTAAATAGCTAGGTAACTCAATGTTAAACTCTTTAAGTTTTGACTGAGTTCTTGGGTGAATTGGCCAAACGATAGTGCCTGTATAATTTGCATGCATCTCATCAAACAAATGGAGCAGTTCCATAAGGTTTGACGAAACATCTACATTCGATGCACGATGAGCAGTAACTAAAAAGTACTCTCCGGCATGTAAATTTAGATCAGATAATATGTTACTTGTTTGCGCTGAAATCTCTAAATGCTGAAAAAGAGAATCGGATACAGTGTTACCTACAGTGTGTATTTTATCGCTTGCTATTCCTTCAGCCTTTAGGATATTTTCTTGATTAGGCCCAACTGCAAATAAGTACTCACTTATATGGTCGGTCATAATTCGGTTTGTTTCTTCAGGCATCGTGCGGTCATAACTACGTAAACCGGCTTCTATATGCCCTACTTTAATATTTAACTTTGAAGCAGTAAGTGCCCCCGCTAAAACTGTATTAGTATCACCTTGTACTAAAACAACATCGGGTTTCTCTTCTAATAAAATAGGTTCCATTTTTATGAGAATATTACCCGTTTGATTACTGTGTAATCCCGAACCAACACCTAAATTATAATGAGGTGCAGGTAGGTGTAATTCTTCAAAAAAAATACTGTCCATTTCTTTTGAATAATGTTGATTTGAATGAATAATAAAAAATGGGATATTTCTTTTTTCACACTCCCTAATTACTGGCGCCATTTTTATAATTTCAGGCCGCGTTCCAACAATGATGCCAATTTTCATTCTGATTTTCCTTAAATCACTTTTTACAAAAAAATATACTTGAAAAGATTCTAACGACTTACCGTTTTATTAACAATTATTTTTAGCTATTTTGCATCAATGCATTGTTTATGAGGAAATAATGCATTGATAAGTTATATAGAGTATTGGTAAAGTAGCTTTAAATGGATTTTTGACTTCAGTTGAACAGCAAAAATCCCCCTTTTGCCATCTAATTTTTAATAATAATTAAACGACATGACAAACAATCAGCATAACAGTGTTACTTCAGTACTTTTCAGTAAACCTTTTTTAGGAATATTACTTCTTTTTACAGTCATCAGTTTATTAAATATACCGATATTAATAACATTATGGAGGTATGGTTTTGATGATGGCACTTATTCACATGCTTATTTAATTCCATTTATTTCACTCTATCTATATTTCCTATTAACTGAAACTGGGAAATTACAATTTCGAACTGAACTAGCCATAGCTCCGACACTTTTATTAATAATAAGCTGTTTCTTATTATTTGTTACAACCAACGCACAAATAAGTGTCGGTTATTGGGTGGCCTTACTAGCCGTATTTATAACCAGTGTAACTATGCTGTATCGATTTAATTGGTATATTGTTTTTCCTGCAGCCTTCCTTATTTTTATATTCCCTTTTTGGGGTGTATTAGCTCAACCATTACAGTCACTGTCTGTAATAGCTGTTAGTTACATAATGAGCTTCACAAATGTTCCTGTTTTTGTTGAAGCAACTTTTGTTTCAGTACCTGCAGGAGTATTTGAAATAGCAGGCGGGTGCAGCGGCTTAAGATACATGATCGTTTCATTAGCTATTGGCTCTCTCTTTATTTTTCTTAATATTAGAGATACGAAAAAAGCAACCTTATTTTTATCATTAACAATATTAGGTGCATTACTGACTAATTGGATAAGAATTACAGCACTGATATTAATTGGCGAGTCTACCAATATGGAAAGTAGTCTAATGGAAGACCATAATACTTTTGGCTGGTATCTTTATGTACCGTTTATGGTTTTATTATTTTGGTGGGGTAATAAACTTTCACATTCAGTATTACCAGAGCCGAAGCAAGTCAAATTATTTGATAAGATAAACTCAAATAAGCTAGCAACATTTACATTTATCTTAATTACTTTAGCATCATCAACCACGCTTAGGCTTCCTTTTTACCACAATGAAAATTTAGATGGCGAAAACAGTGCGCAATTCAATCCAGATATTTTTTATTATTCTTCCGTTATAAATATGGCTATGCCTACGAAAAACACAACGCTCAGCTACTCTATATATTCTTTTAATGGGGGGAGTTTAGATGGTAAACCAAGCTACTACCTTAATAACTTAATTCCCAAAGGCTGGTCTATTCAGAAACAGAGCACAGAAAATAACTGGCTAATTTATCATCTTTCTAAAAGGGATAATAAAGCGCTAGTTTTTGTTAAATACGAGATAGCCAATGAAACATCAACAAATATAGGGCAATTTAAAATAAAACGAATAGTAAAAGCATTAACTGGTAATAATGACACCAAACTACACTGGGCTTTTACACGATGTAAATTCGATTGTACTAATACTGAAGCTACGGCTTCGACACAACTTTCACTTACTAATTTTGAAGAGAATAAATCATGAGAAAAGGAATTATATTAGCTGGCGGTAGTGGCACACGGCTTTATCCATTGACCAAAGTAGTCAGTAAGCAACTCATGCCAGTATACGACAAGCCGATGATTTATTATCCATTAGCGACTTTGATGCAGGCAGGTATTAAAGATATTTTAATTATTTCAACTCCTGAAGAAATTCAACGTTTTGAAGATTTACTAGGGAATGGTGATAACTTTGGTATTAATTTGTCGTATGAGATGCAACCAAGCCCTGACGGATTAGCTCAGGCCTTTATTATTGCTGAAGATTTCTTGAATGGTTCTGCTGCCGCATTGGTATTAGGCGATAACATGTTCTACGGACATGACCTAGTTAAGTCATTACAAAATGCAAATAAGCAAACATCTGGTGGTACAGTATTTGGTTACCATGTGTCTAACCCTAAGTCATACGGTGTTGTTGAATTTGATGAAGCTGGCAAAGCTATTTCTATTGAAGAAAAACCAACATCACCTAAATCAAATTACGCCGTACCTGGTTTATACTTTTTTGATGAGCGTGTCGTAGAGTTTGCTAAAAAAGTGAAACCTTCAGCACGTGGCGAGCTAGAAATTACTGACGTTATTGATCAATATTTGCAAGCGGGTGAATTAAGAGTAGAGATAATGGGCCGAGGCACCGCATGGCTTGATACAGGTACCCATGACGATTTATTAGCTGCAGCACAGTTTATTGCCACTATAGACAAACGCCAAGGGTTAAAAGTTAATTGTCCTGAGGAAATAGCATTTCGAAATGGCTGGGTCACTGAAGATAAATTACGTGAAATAGCAGCTCCACTTATAAAAAGTGGTTACGGTAAATATTTAATGAAATTAATGGATGAGCGTGTTTTCTAATGAAGTATATAGATACTGAAATTCCAGATGTTAAAATATTAGAACCTAAAGTATTCGGTGATGACCGAGGTTTTTTCATGGAAACTTTTCGTGTGGATGAATTTAATAAACACTGTTCTGAAAGAGCTTTTGTGCAAGATAACCACAGTAAATCTTCTCATGGTATTTTACGTGGTCTACATTACCAGTTAAAACAAACGCAAGGAAAATTAGTTCGAGTAACATCGGGCGAAGTTTACGATGTTGCTGTTGACATGCGAGAGTCTTCCGCTACATTTGGCCAGCATGTTGGTGTTATTCTATCAGGTGAAAATAAACGCCAACTGTGGGTACCTGAAGGTTTCGCCCATGGTTTTTATGTAATAAGTGAATCAGCAGAGTTTGTTTATAAATGTACCGATTATTACGCACCAGAACATGAAATATCATTGCAATGGAATGATCCTAAATTATCAATAGCGTGGCCACTCGTTAGAAATGAAGCACCGTCTCTGTCTGAAAAAGATAAAGCTGGCTTAACATTTGAACATGCACCAAAATTCAAATAAGCATAAAGAATAGATAAATGAAAATTTTTGTCATCGGAAAAAATGGCCAACTTGCACAAGCACTAGCTAGCCTTTCAACAGTTAATGTGGAAATTATTTGCTTGGGTCGAGAACAAATCGATATTTTAGATAAAAGCTCTCTTTTGAATACAGTTAAAGAACAAAATGTAGACGCAGTCATTAATGCGTGCGCCTATACCGCGGTTGATCTCGCAGAAAAAGAGCCTGAACAGGCATATAAAATAAATACACTTGCGGTCAAAAATTTGGCTGAAGTTTGTAAAGCACTCGCATTGCATTTTGTACAGATATCAACAGACTTTGTTTTTAATGGCCTAAAAAGCTCACCATATTTACCCAATGACAATATTGACCCTTTAAGTGTATACGGTACAACCAAAGCAGAGGGTGAGCTGTTATTAACTCAAACTATCCCTAAGTCTAGTTGTATCATTCGAACATCTTGGGTTTATTCTTGTTACGGCAATAATTTTGTAAAATCTATGATACGTTTGATGGCAGAAAAACCTGAATTAGGGATTATTTGCGATCAAATTGGCACGCCCACTTATGTAAAAGGTTTAGCGCAAGTATCGTTAACCGCAGCAGTAGAAAAAGTAAGTGGTATACATCATTGGACCGATGCAGGTGTTGCAAGTTGGTACGATTTTTCCGTAGCGATTCAAGAGCTAGCCATTGAAAAAGGCTTATTAGTGGAAGCAATTCCTATAAAGCCAATTAATACTGAAAGCTACCCTACACCAGCAACAAGACCTAGTTATAGTGTGTTAGACAAATCAAGTAGCATACTGGCCTTCCCTAATTCACCTATTATCCACTGGCGTAAACAACTCGGTTTTATGCTGGATGAATTACAAAACGAAAAAGAAGAAATACAATCATGAAGAAACTATTAGTCACCGGCGGCGCGGGTTTTATTGGCGCCAATTTTGTGCATTATTGGATGAATAAATACCCACAAGACAAAATTGTTGTTATTGATGCGCTAACCTATGCTGGCAATTTCTCAAATTTAGCATCTGTGCAAAACAACGAAAATTTTAACTTCGTTCATGGTGATATTTGTGATCAACCATTAATTGAGTCATTACTTACAGAGCATGATATAGATACTTTGGTACATTTCGCCGCAGAGTCACACGTAGACCGTTCAATTACCGGCCCTGATGCGTTTATAGAAACCAATATAATAGGCACTTATTCATTACTAAAAGCGGCAAAAATAGTCTGGTTAGATAGAGCTTTAGCAAATAATGAACAACCTAAAAACCATAGGTTTCATCATGTATCGACCGATGAAGTATATGGCACATTATCAGCAACCGATCCAGCATTTACTGAAGAGACCGCTTATGCACCTAATTCGCCCTATTCGGCAAGTAAGGCCGCGAGCGATCATTTAGTACGCGCTTACCACCATACTTATGGATTAAATGTGACTACTAGCAATTGTTCAAACAACTATGGTCCTTATCATTTTCCAGAAAAGTTAATCCCTTTAGTAATAACTAATATTTTGCATGATAAAGCATTGCCTATTTATGGTGACGGCCAACAAATTCGTGATTGGTTGTATGTAGAAGATCACGCTTATGGTATTGATTTAGTCCTTAATAAAGGCCGTATTGGTGAAAACTACAACATTGGTGGTAATAACGAATGGGCAAATATTGATATTGTAAAAGAAATATCACAGCTGGTTGAGAAAGAATTTCAAAAAAATAACAACCTTGCTAAACGTTTCCCCAAAGCATTACGTGCAATAGCTCAAAATACAAAATCACTTATCACCTATGTTCAAGACAGACCAGGGCATGACAGACGTTATGCCATTGATGCAACCAAAACTAATAACGAACTTGGCTACGAGCCAAAAGAATCATTTTCGACAGGAATAGCCAAAACAGTTCAATGGTATTTGAACAATGAAAGTTGGTGGAAAAGTGTGATGGATGGTAGTTATCAAGATTGGATTGACGAACAATATAAAAGCTAATTATCCCGAAAAACTGGCTGTTATCAAATACATCGCGTGCCATAAACGTCAGTGTAATGATTTACAGCTTTGTTGAATCTGTCAAAGACAGCAGTTTACTATTTAACAACTATTTGTAAATTTTCCTAAATTAATAGCTAAAAATCTTGAAACCCTAAAACACTTGCTACCTTGGAATATCAAGCAAGTCTAGTTGTCGTTCACATAACACTTACTTGTTAACAATAAAAGGAGCGGGATGTTTTTTTAGGACACTCTAGAAATAAAGTAGTGCAACCAGGATATTGCATTAAGGATGAATAAAACAAGGGCCGTTACTCATAGATGATTTCTCCCTACTTTGCTGTTTAACTTCTTTTTCTAGACCCCTTAATAATTACTTTAATATTAAGGCTTTACTAATAAAAAATCTTCCAACCATGGTAAATCACTTGTTGTAGAATAAGTCCAACCAAATCTTCTCGGTGGTTGGGCTACCCAATAAGCGGGTTTCTGCTTCATATTTTTAATTCGTATATAGTCGCTTTTGCATCTATCAATGAATACAGATAATAATTCTGTTAATATAAAATCTTCTTTTTTATTTACTTTTTTAACAAAAACTGACTTTCCAATTAATCCAGCAACATCGCATGTATGTTGAGGATCCGTCCACTGGTTGTGCTCTTCTTGTCTGCTGTTTTCCAATGAAACAATGTATTTAGGAATTATTATATTTTTAACTCTATCATCTCCCCAAAACAAGCCATAATTGAGAATAAAGTCACCAAATGCGTCTATTAAAGCAGCAGCACGAACGTCATCCGTTAAGCGATAAAAACGCCACAAGGCATCACTCAGTAAAGCCATCATCCAAGGTGAGCATGTCGCTGAATTGTCACCGACTCCTTCATGAGACACAAAAGTATGCTGCGGGCACCCCCTAAGTAACCAATCGTTAACAGGATTAAAAGTCATATCAACTGTAGCATCAATAATTTCATTTATTCTAGCTAAAGCAACGGGATCATTCGAACTCTCCCAATAAGAAATAGCCGTATTCAAAGCTGCTGCTTGATGACGCTCTGTCCAAAACCCCTTTCCAAAGCTGTATGTTGGTTCCCATTTTAGTGAACTATCAAAAATACGCTTTAGTGAGTCTTTGGTCTTTTGGTCACCACTCAATAAATATTTATACAAAAGTCCTTTTGGCATCAAAAACTTAGTATCCTTTTTATTAATTAACTTAAAATTTCCTTGTTCATCAATATTGTTCATATAGTAATCTACTAATATGTTAGCTTCATTAAACCACTTCATTTCTCCTGACATGATAAATAGTTGATATATAGCTTGTGGTCTGTCGAATAGCCATTGAGCAGCTTTTTCTTGGGGGTAACCTTTATCAAAGAGTAATTTTTTATTTGTAACATAATTGGCATAAAGTACCTGTGGTTCAATATACCAATCGACAGCTAAATTATTTGTTTTGGGATGCAAAAGTAAAGACTCTGCTAACCAATTTTCAGATGGGAAAACAAGTTTCGCTTTATCGTTTATTTTCAAAATTTGGCTGTATTTATTGGATCTTTCCTGATTCCATTTTATTGTCAAAAAAATATTTTTACCTGGAATATGCTTTACATCAATTAACAGCAATCGGACAAATTTTGAATTTGTTAAGGCTGGCCAAAATGTTAAGGCCTTATATTTAATATCAATAGGTATATCACCTTCAAACAATTCAATATTTGAACCATTTGGAATTAAACTACGAGGAACAGGAAAAATCAGCTGTGAGTGCTTACTATTAATTGAAGTTTTAAATGTTACCTGTCCATCAGCCAAAGCATAGGTACTATTTCCAAAAAGAAAAATAAACACCAAACAACTAATTTTTTTGAAGAGCATTAATTTGGTACTCTTAATGTTGCCATAATAGGTCTATGATCTCCCCCTAACGACTCTAGAACTTTCACATCGCTCATTTCCAAATCATCTGAAAATAAAATATGATCTATCCTAAAACTTAAAAAAGGGATACCATGAAAATTGATATATTGAGTATAATTGAAGCCAAAGCCATACTGGTTGAATGCATTATTCAACCACGAAAAGTGTGACAAATAAATAGGGTCATCATCAGGCATATTAAAATCACCAGCCATTAATATACTGTTTTTTCTTTGTAGAATTGAATTTAATATATTAGCTTCTAAATTTCTATTTTCATCTTTTTCAATGGATTGAGGGGACAGCTTTCCTGTTTTTAATATATCTAGCAGTACACTTCTTGGGGTTTCAAGATGAACATTAACTAAGTCAATAATAGAGTCACGCACTTGCAATTTATACACTGCTGCATAATCCCCCCAAGAGTTTAAGACTCTTCGATTGAGAGTACCTACTTTTGTAATGGGCAATTGACTCACAATGCACAAACCTGAAACACAATCATGAAAAGAATAATCAGTAGTAATTGTTTTTATATCTTTTTCTGTAATTTCCTGCATTAGAATAATGTCCGGTTGATAGTAGTAAATCATCATTTTTAATGCCGAAATTTTGCTCCCTTCACCTAGATTAACCGAGACTATTTTCACCTCTTCATGAACATGATTATTCGACTCGAAAATCTCAGGTATTTGAAAGTCTAGATAGCTTAAGGCAACCGCAAATAAAAAAGGCAAGGTATAACGTTGTATTTTACTAAGGTATTTCCATAAAATAATAATTACAAAAAAGTAGGTAAGCAGCCACCAGCGAGGAAAAAATAATAAAATATATTTTGGAATAATTAACATATCAAACTCAGCCCAATAAGGTAGAGTCAAAATGCATAGAGTGGCGATAAGGGCCATCGGTAATGTTAACCGTATAAATATTTTTAGATATATGCTCATGAAACCCAATAGGTGCTAATGAAAAAGGTCATTTAATTGCACAACTTCATCATATTTAATTGTTGATATTGCTAATTAATAGTATTGTTCAATGCTAATACTAAGAATACCTTACTTAATACAATAATGAATTTATCACCAAAATCTGTAAAGTGGAAACTAATTGAAGAAATAGAAAATCTAACAACTTTCAAAGTTGAATGGAATGAATTGTGCGTCCAAACAAATGATAGTTTCTTCATGTCTCCTGAATGGATTTTAAACTGGATTAGCGTATTTTGGCAAGATGAATGGCAACTAAAAGTAATTCTTGGATTTGAGAATAACAAGCTCTCCATCATCATGCCATTGTATATCCAAGAACGTGGCATTTTTAAGACAAAAACATTATATCCATTAGGACAAGGCGAACCTGAAAGTACAGAAGTTTGCTCTGAATACCAAGATATTTTAATTGCTAAAAATACAAAAATTCAATTAACTGATGTTGCTCGCCAACTCAAAAATTTAAATATTGGCAGAATAACTTGGCAAGCATTACTAGCCGATTCAAATCTGTTAAAGTTAACACCATATTTACCTCAAATTAGAGCTATTAATTCTGGTTGTAGGTATGCTATTGACCGGCTAAATGACCCAAAGATATTTTTAAGTAAGAACAACTTTTCAAGCTGGAGAAAATCAAAAAACAAGTTACAACATCTAGATGCTAAATTCTCTTGGGTACCATTTAATAAGACGTTGTATTATTGGAATAGAATGAAAGAACTCCATCAAAAAAGATGGAATAAAAATGACAAACAAGGTGCTTTCCTACATGAGAAGTTTTCACAATTTCATTTACAATGCGTAAATGAAAATAATATTCGAATAAGCATAATAGAAGTAAATAACAGCCCTATTGCAATAAATTATTACTACGTTGCAAATAATACACTTTACTTTTATCAGTCTGGTTGGAATGTTGAAGGCTACGCCAATATGTCACCTGGTTTTGCATTGCATGTATGGAGTATCCAAAACAATCCATTCGGTCAGTATGACTTTATGATGGGAAAAAAGAATACTAGCTACAAAAACAAATTTGGCTGCAATATAATAAACAATATGTATAATATTCAGACTGAAAGCATTGTAAAAAAATTGTGCCGCTCTTTAATACATTAACTTATTAGCTAAATTGGGTAAGTATCTTAATAAAGTATCTGTACCAAAATAAAAGACTGCACATTAATTTCCCTCGAGGCATTATGAAAACAAAATTGAAACTTGCACTTAACTTGCTATTACAAAGATACCGTTACCATCTTTTGTCAAAAGCGTGGAAAACAAGGCATAACCAGGTAAAAGAAACCATTGGTGGATTTAATGTTTCAACGATGGAAATTAAACATAAGGAAAAATGGCAAGTCCTCAATAAATCGTTTACTAATGACACATTAAATGCGTGCTTTTCAATATCGAATAAAGACAATATTAATTATGTTCCAGAAGAGTTATTTGAAGGCGTGATAGAGAAAAAATTGAATGCAGCAGCCCCCAAATTTTTAGAACATAAATCTTTCTACAATCGTATTTTTCCTAATGCCGGTTTTATTGAAGACAGTTTTCATAAAATAGGGGGAGATTATTATTCGGGAAACCACGATCAAATTTCTGAAAGAGATCTAGAACAGCTCATCACAAAAATAAAATTTCCCTTAGTTGTTAAAAAAAGTGTCGAAACGGCTGGCGGCAGAGATGTCCACTTTGTAAAAAATAAAGATGAATTAAGATCAGCCATTAACCTCTTTGAAGATCTTGTAGTACAACCAGTTCTTGAACCACACCCATATTTTCGCGAATTCCATGATTTTGGCTTGAATACTATAAGGGCTTGTTTGTATCGTTCAGTTAAAACAGGAAAGGTTCATTTACTTAACACGACGTTAAGATTAGGGCGAGATGGTCATTTAGATAATGAAACACAAGGGGGATTAGTTTGTAATTTACAAAATAATGGCAAATTAAACAATTACGTTGTAGACAAATTTGGCGGGAAGTTATTACAACATCCAAATTCAAAGATCATATTTGCGGAATGCAAACCTTTACCTAAATACCAAGAGCTAGAGAAAATGGCGATAAGTATTACTGAAAAAATACCTTATGCACATTTAGTCAGCTTAGATCTTGCCATGGATGCTGCAGGCGAGTGGAAGCTTATTGAAATAAACCTAGAATTTCAAACTATTAGATTTGCTCAGTATGCAGGCAACCCTTTTTTTGGTGAGTTCACTGATGAAGTCATCGAGTATTGTTCATGAAAAAAGTACTTCATATAGTTGACTCATTAGAAAGAGGCGGGCAAGAAACATTTTTATTAGACTTAGCCATTACGCAACAAAATATGGGGTGCTTAGTTGAAATTGTTTGTCTATACAAAGGCGGGATTTTAGCTGAAAAAGCAAAGAAAAATGGCATAACAGTTGCCATAATCAACAAACCAAAATCCTCTCTTATAAAAAAACTGGCTTATTTACGAAAAATTATTGTCGAATTTACTCCTGACATCATACATTCTCATAATCGACGTCCTTTAATAATGACCATATTAGCCGCGCCACAGTATGCCAGAAAGACTATTAATACTCGTCATGGAAATGGTGTCAGAGGTTTATATTGGAGCCTTGCTGCACTGTTTGCCAAGCGCATAGTAAATGTATCCGATGATCTTTTTCAACAATCTAATTGGTTCAATCGGGCCTTACTGAAAAATAAAAATACCGTCATCAAAAATGGCATTTTGATTAATAATAAAGTCTCTACTGGGAATGAGGTTGGCAAAATTTTGATTGTTGGTCGACTCAATCCGGTAAAAAACCATCTCCTTGCTTTACAGATAATAAAAGAATGTATTTCCCAGGAGATTCCTGTTTCGCTTGACGTGATCGGAGATGGCCCCTGTAAGAAAGATATCGATAAGAAAATAGAGGAACTAGATTTAGGTCAATATGTAACGCTATTGGGAGATCGTAATGATGTACAAGAGTTATTGACCAAAGCAGATTTATTTTTATTGACCAGTTTTAGTGAAGGACATTCAATTGCGTTATTAGAAGCTTGTGCAGCAGGTTTACCTGCAATAGTAACCAATGTCGGTGGTAATGGTGAAATTATTCAGCACGGCAGTACCGGTTATGTAATGGAACTTAGTAATATAGCAAGTATGGTTGATAGCATTAAACGTTTAGTTTCAGATAGAGACCTTAGAGCTGGAATGTCAACTGCAACCAGAGAATGGGTTATTGAAAATGCAAGTATGGAGAATTGTGCCCGTGAATACAGTACAACCTATGACTTATAGTATTTTTTTGAACAAAGTGATAAGAGTGATAAGAGTGATAAGAGTGAACAAAGGTATAAAAAAACTATGAGTCGCCAACAACAACCTATAACAACAAATGATTCTTCTTTGGCTTTTTTCTTTTTATGTATATATACCGCAGCAGTTTTAATTCGACCTCATGAAATGTTCCTTGGTACTAGAGAATGGATCATTGTCAGAATTATTATTATTATTACTTTTATAGTAACTTTATTTTCACAAAGGCCATTAAAGCTAAGCCCGCAACATTGGATGCTACTAGCATTATTACCACACATTGTTATATCAGGTTTCTTAAACACCTCTGGTATGTATGGTATAGAGCAAGCACAGGCGTTACTTGTTAGTGCTGTTTTACCCTTTTTTATATTTAGTAATTTACTTTCTACGATTAAACGCCAACATATACTAATGGTTATATGTTTACTCGCTACAATAATTATGGTGCATAACGGCCATTTTCAACAGTCTAGCTTCAATTATACCGGTTGGGCGCTTGATACAGTTGCTGTACGTAGCTGTTCAGATTGTGATAATTTACAAATGCGCATAGCCTATTTGGGTTTTTTTGGTGATCCTAACGATCTTGGTATGTTTTTAGTCATGTGTCTTCCTTTTACCATCTACTTTCATAAACGCGGCGGTTGGTTCATTAAATTAATAATGAAATTGCAAATAGTTATTCTCATTTATGGTATATACCTAACAGGCTCAAGGGGTACATTCCTTGGTGCTGGATCATTATTAGCAATATATTATTTGGTCGTTAATGCTGGCCCCAAACTTATGATAATCAGTGCGGTTTTAGCGCCTGTGGCCGGAGTAGTAATATCATCCCTTCAAAGTGATATAGATGACTCTGCTCAAGGGCGTTTATACGCTTGGTATGAAGGTATTCAAATGCTAATTGCCAACCCTATATTTGGCATAGGTAAAGGTAATTTTGTTGAAGAACATGGCCTTGTTGCCCACAACTCGTACGTTCAAGTAGCGGGTGAGCTAGGGATCCCTGGCTACTCATTATGGGGGGGCTGCTTAATATTAACAATGCTAACAAGTTTTTTGATCATTAAAGCCGTGCAAAAACAAAATACAGATGAACTGAGTGATGAAATTAAGGAAGAGCTTGCCTTAAGTAAGACCTTGTTTTTTAGTCTATGTGGCTTTGCGGTTACCGCCTTTTTTATAACGCGTTCGTTCACCTTATTACTTTTCATATTTATGGCGATGAGTTTGGCGTCTAATATCCGCGTAATAAAATGTTTACCTGAACTTCAATTCGCCATTTCTAATTCACTGATCGTTAAAAGTATGATGTACTCATGGACAGTTATTGTTCTAGTTTATATTTCGTTAAAGTTAACTTTATAAAAGCAGAGCTATACATTTTGGCCTGTCAACTTTATGCGTAGCTTCAAAATATTAACAATTGAGTTTTGAGCCTAATCTATATCAATAAGCGGGCGTATTATTCCCTGCACGGTTTTGTGTAAAATCAGCTTATTATACCTTTGATGCCTAATACAAATTATAGGCATCAGATAAGAGCTCTAATAGATGATTAATCTTGGATTAATTAACTAAGAAAGGATTTTTATAAGTTAATAAATAATGGTTACTTAACTCTTTTGCACCCATCACATTTAAATGGTCGTCATCGCGATATAATGGAATATTATTTAACGACATTGAACAGTCATTATCATCACACATTAATTCATTGATATTTATAGCAACCAACTGTGGATATTGAGCTGCTATGCCATTTAGTACCTGATCTATAAATTGGTTTTGCGCCTTTTCAATTGAACAATCTAGGTTTTTATTAAATAGCGACTTTTTAATTGGGCACTTAGGACTTTTACCGCCAAGTGTTGGTGTATTCTTAATGACGATTGGGATTGCACCTGTAGCGACAATAGTGGCAATAGTTGATGCAAAGTGCTTTTCAAACTCTTCTCCTACCTCAGCACTATCTGCCCGTTTTCCGTCAATAAAAATTCGACGAGTCGCAATACTAGGCCAAGAAGCACCTAGAATTACATAATTAAATTCATGCTCTTTAATATGTTGAATTGCATTATCGTTTCTTTGTTTACATTGCTTAGCTTTATATGCATTACTACCCCACTCAAGACCGACAACAGGTAGACACTGATCCAAAGTATAGTCTTGTACATTTGATTCCGCAGACTTAGCTAGTTCTTCGATAAATGGGGCAAAGTGGTTCGCATGTGAGTCACCAAATAAAAAGGCTGTTGAATTGTAATCATCTGTTTTGCCAAACTTACAAGCGCTATTAGGGGTGGCTTCAACTTGTCTGAATGAAGAATGGCATGAACCGCGTAACTTGTTAGCATGAGATTTAACGGCGGTTTCCATCTTAAGAATGTTGGTATCAAAACGACTTTTAAAACCATCAAAATAAATGCCTACGGTAATTAGGCTAATGAAAATTGCTGTGGGTATAAGATAAAACCTTTGAGTCACCTTAGCAAAAGAATTACTTTTACTATGCCTAATCGGCTGTTCGATATACTTCCAAGACAATACCGCGAGAAGGTATGTCGTTATTAATATAAACAGTTGAACGCTAGGTGATAAGGCAATGGATTTGTAATTGAAATAAACAATAATTGGCCAGTGCCAAAGATACAAAGAGTAAGAAATATTCCCTGTGAACACAAAGGGCTTAGTGGCCAGTAGCCTATTTACAATACCCTGCGATGAATATATTAATAAGGCGGTACCTATAACAGGGTAAAGCGCATTATAGCCTGGAAAAGAAGAATGTTCATTTAGCATAATAGAACTACAAAAAATCAAACATAATCCTAATATGGAAATAAAGTGCTGGCTCATTCTGCTCACCACAGGCAAATTAGTCCATGCTATGGCTAGACATGAACCGACTAAGAGCTCAAAAAAACGAGTCGGTAATAAGTAATAAGCCGCACCTATTGTGATTTCAGTGCCAAGTTCAGATAAGTAAATAGTGATTAGACATAAGGCAACCGAAAACATTAACATATGTCTTTTGTGAATAAATTTTAAGGCGACAATCAATATAATTGGCCATATAAAATAATATTGCTCTTCAATAGCTAACGACCAGGTATGTAACAGAGGGACTTCTGATGATCCTCCATCGAAGTAACCGCCGTACTCACGCCAAAAGAAAAAATTGCCACCATAAAAAATAATCCAAAGAATGCTCTGATAAAATTGAAGCAGATCCTTGGGCAACATAAAACTTGAATAGAAAACCAAACTGACAAAAAGAACAAAAAACAAAACTGGCATCAAACGTTTAATGCGTCGAGCTATAAACCACTTGAAGCTAAATTCTTTTATAGCGATTAATGGATATATAATCGCTGTGATTAAAAAACCAGATATAACGAAAAATACATCTACACCGACAAAGCCCCCCGAAAACAAACCTAACCCAATATGGTTTAGGATAACTAATACTACGGCAATGGTTCTTAGGCCGTCGATGTCACTTCTGTATTTCAAGTATTGATCCTTAACTTTCAATTATTTAAATATAGATGGTTCATCCATTTATGAACAAAGCATGATAAGCAGTTTAATTTCAGATAATTTACATTTCTGGTTAAATTATATAGAACAAATTAAAATCAATAAAGGGAGAGAAAATTGAATTGTTAATATATTTTTGAAATTTATTTATAACGCACGATACAACAAAATTATTTTCGTTTTTAATTGAAGTGGCTTCTACAAGTGACAGTACACTATTACAACCTTGCATTAAATGGTTATCCCAGTGTAATTGGCACCGGGTTATTTTTACAAGATTGCTATTTTATACTCCTATAATCAAATAACCTGATATTACAAAAAATATATTTGCCCCAAAAGACCACCCGTTAATAACGTTGACGATATATGAAACAGAATAACGCTGATCACAGCAAGAAGCATCAAGCCATCAATGTCAGTACGATAGTTAAATTTACTAACTCCTTACTGTCTGTCTTTAAACTATAATTCAGCCAATACCGTTAAGGATATTTATGACTTTTTATCATCAGATCCGACCCCCCTAATAAGGGCGTGATGTCCGAAAGATCGATAAAAATGACCCGTCATCATTTTCATTTAGCTCCTGATACATATTTTTATATTTATCATTGGTTGTTCCTGCAGTTTATAATTAATACCTTCAGGAATTACTTTAACTATATTGATTAACCATAGCATGTTTGAACTTTATATTTTTAATATATCAATAATTGTCACATCAAATTGATGTATCAAAACCTAAAGTTTTAGCAAAGGCTACATCTGCAGGGTCAAAACAATCTAAGCCGAACTGCTTGTATCTTCCTATTGATTTAGGGGGGCTGATTAAATTAGTTAATTTTTGTATGGGTAGTTTTGATATATCAAGCTCCAAGAACTCACTAATTGTCTTTAGCCCTTCATTAGGTTTGGAGCAAAATTCATCGTAACTGAGTACAAGGAAATTTTTACCCATTGCCTGTCCTATATCTACCACCCTTTTATGTACGGTTGCCCAGTATTTCAAAGAGTAATATGGCGTATACTCAATATCTTTGCCAATAATGTGCTTACCCCAAAAATGTAACTGTCCTTGATTTTTGCTATGTGCCATATCTAGTCCATTACGTTCGACATAGATATATTTCATGTCTGGGAATCTGTTAATCAACTTGTCGAGAAATATGTGAGAATTAGGCTCTTTCCACCCCCAAGATCTATTTTCTGTAAAACCTTTATTCCACGACAAGGGCGTATTTATATCTTCGATATAGCGAGAATTCAAAAATCCATTTTTTAGCCATAATAAAAATTGTTTACTTGATATATCAGTAGACAATAGAGTATGTTTTCTTTCTAATAGCCATTCATAACTTTCTCTATATCTTTCAACTTTAGTATGACTTTCTAATAAACTACGTTCATCATTTGTAAAGTTACCTTTCCCCGTCATTCCTTTCATGAAAATATCGCATAGTTCATTAAATTCTTTTTGAGAGTAATTTAGAACTTCAGGTCTATTAATGATTAACGTAAACCAAAGATTATCATTTGAATCATTTATGTCATAACCGAAATAATAACCTAACTCTCTGAAAACTTGAGCGATTAATCGAGTTCCGCTGCCACCTACGCCTCCTATTATGACTGGAGCTTTTATTTCATTATTCATTGTTATATCCTTATTAATCTATTCTAAAACATTAACTTATATTAATACAAATGGCAATTTCAACTAAATGGTAAACGGCTAAGTTGGACGCCACAATTACAAATACAGCATCAATTTTATATTTTTGGAACTTAATCGTTTACAGATTGGTTAACATATTTTCCGAAATTTCTATTTTAGATTAATGATTGTTAGATATCTCTTACAATCTCAATGAGCTTCGTTGTTGAGATAGATGGCGTTCTTGGTAAATACTTAACCTGACAAATATCATTGAATTCATCAAACCGCCCTTGCCAATCATCACCCATCACAAGAACATCAGCCTTATTTTCTAAAATATATTCTCTTTTCAACGCTAGAGAGTCTTCAAAAAACACTTTATTAACACATTTTAATTCTTGAATTATTTCCATACGATGTTTTTGGTTACAAATAGGGTTACGCTGCTTTTTAGAGTAGTTAAGTGCATCTGTCGATACACCAACAATTAAATAATCTCCGAGCTCCTTCGCACGCTTTAAAATTTGTAAATGGCCTATATGGAACAAATCAAAGGTACCAAAGGTAATTATTCTACTCATAATCATTGAACCTCACTTTTATTGTGTATTACATTCATACTATTTAATTATTAATTTTGTAAAGGCTTATATAATCTAGTTAACATAAGAAGGCTAATCTAGCTTTATTAATAATATTCTAATTTTAACGCAGGATAAAGAAAACTATACGGTAACTATTTGTTAAGCCATTTTTGAATTAAGGCACTAGTATTATTTTTATTCATGATCAATTCCTCAGGGACATTAAAAGAAAAATAAAACCAAGGAATACACTTACGACGCATTCTAAATTTTAGGCTTCGTTTAAGTTTATATCGTTCCTTTAAGGGATTAGGTCGACTTAACAAACCAACCCAAGTATCGACTACCGCTCCTAAATCTAAAGCAATACCACCTCTTTCTTTAATAACCTGACAATACCCTTTACCGATAATTCCCCCAGCAACAATAAATAACATACCAGGGAACTCAACCTGTATTTGGTTGATCAATTCATAATATGAAGTGGGATAATGTCGAGTGCTATGATTCGGTTCCAATTCGAATTTGTCTGGAATTTGATACTGAATAACGTCGATATCAAATGCATTGGCTATAACTTTATCAATGCCATCTCGGGCGCTTATAATCGCTATTTTCTTTTGTTTCGAGATAATATAGGGAACTGCCCCTGAACTGTATAATTCCCAGCCAATGTAGGCACTAGAAAATTGTGTTGCTTTTGAAAACTCGATTTCAGAAAACGCTTTATGCAACATCGCAATCCTTCTTGCATCGGCATAACAAAGGTTTTTATCATTCTTCCGCGGGTTGAAAGCTTGTTGAAATACTTTTAAGAAACTTTTGTTACCCATTGTTTTATCATGTTGAAAATTAACATTTATTATATCATCCATTAAACCAAGGATATCTGAGGAGGTTATCGTCTTGTAAAGAATTGCCTGTATTTCAAGTGCCTCTTTAATACTACAATTTTCGCCAAAATGTTGACTTAAATAGTCAATATCAAAAAAGGCTGAATCTTCAGTTAAATCTAGTAAAGCCCCTTCACCGTCACCTACTCGAACAAAACTAAAAGCCTGTTTTTTTTCTATAGCGGTTTCCATTTTGTCGACAAAAGCAGAAATATCCATAAGACTAATGGCATTTTCATCATGGTTACTTGTCGTGCCTTCTGTCAATTCCATATTATTCTCATTCACTGTATTTAATGCTCCGAAGGTTTATTAAAAAACATAGCTAACTCAACGAAATTACAAACAATAGAAGAATGATGTTTTTATTTTTAAATAAAATATTTGGATATTTCTAAAGCCGCATTTAATGTTGTATTTTGCTTAACCAAAGAGTACTGCTTTTCAATTATGTTATTACGATGGCTTGGCTTAGCCAAGAGTTCAATAATCAATTTTTCTAGATCTGCTTTTGTTTTATAGCTTTTACCCGCAAACGCCTTTACGCCCCAATTATTATCACTAATAACACATGCTTTAGACATCGATAAATCTATATACTTTGAACTAACCGTTCCTTCACGATTCATTTCTGAATGATGATCAACCAGACATATTCTTGAATTATATGCTAAATTTGGAATATCTTCGTAAGGAATAGTCGCCCCTGCCCAGTACTTAATAGCATTCTGACTACCTTGATAATTAAGCCAATCATCGCCATAAATTTTAAAGTTCAAGTTATGTTTACTTACAATACCAAGCACATCTTCAACGATTGGCCTTACTCTATTATTACCGACGAACGAAATATCACATTTATACCGAGCATCATCATCACAATTAGGTTGTAACGATGAAAATGGTGGCAATATTGTTAAACCAGTCATATTCTTAAGGTATCTGGGATTGTAAAAGTCAGCTTTCTTAATTTTACGAACTAAAGTGAATATTTTCATGCCTAAGCTTGCGACAAAAATTTTACTAAAAGGAATGAGCGTTTGAACACTACCAGAATGGCAATACATTAATGCGATATTATTCGCATTTTCGTCAAAATTATCAATATCCGTATATTTATCTCTAAGTGGTCCGCCTAGAAAGTAGATTCTATTTACCGAGTTTCGTTGATATTTAAAACCGAGCGATTCCATTGCCGCTATTAGGTTTACATATACTCGGTAATCATACCAATTTACATTTTTATGCGGCGAACCAATACAAAACGATGTCATTATTGTTCCAATATCAACTTTATAGTTTTGCTAAATATCTATATAGGTTAGCAGAAAATTGCAACTTGCCGTTTTTATTTTCTTGATGAAATTTCGATTGTAATGCTTGATAGTTTGCTTGATAACTCTCTGGCATTCCTTGTTCTTTATGTCTAATTAATTCTGACATTACTTCTGGCCAGTTCATTGCATAAGGAGCTAATGTAACATCTTCATAATTAAAATAAAGAGAGCGTTCTTTTTGTTTGTACTGCTCTAAATCAAAAGGTGCAAAAACAATGGGCTTATTTGACAAAAGGTAATCAAAATATATACTCGAATAATCGGTAATAAGACAGTCATAAGTATTGATAGACTCATAGATATCTGCAGAACTGTCTATGCGAATATGTTTTGATTGACTAATTAATTCGATTAAAGTTTGAGGAGGTTTATTAACCGGGTGCATTCTAAGTACAAGTAAAATATTATGTGCCTTAAGCTGCTGTTCGATTTTTTTAAAGTCAAAGCCAAACTGACTAAAGAGATCACACTCACTACCGATCCCACCTCTAAAGGTTGGCATATAAATACATTGATAGCTTTCATTTTCATTTTCATCAAAAAAAACATCATTTCTTGGCAAACCGGTAATTAATGTGTTTTCAATCGGGCAACGAAAAGCATTCGATAAGATATCTTGAGTTAACTCACTTGTTGCCAGTATGTAATCATTACGATGTCTATTGTATGGTGACATGGCATCAATAAGCCGTCCTTTTATATTCTTATTTGCCTTTGTATCGCCAAATACATCGAACATTATTTTTTTCAGCGGAATACCATGCCACAACTGAATGACTGTTGTTTTTTTACCTATACACACTGCATTCATATCGTCATGTAACGATTGGCATAATATAACCAAGTGGGCCCGTAATTGATAATACATACCTAAGGCTGAGCGATAATAGAACGCTTGGTAACCCTTTGCTTGAATTTCTAAAACCACCATCGGATTTTTGCTAATCCAAACAGCTTTAACTTTTGGCGCATTGTGATTAATATATTCAAAAAAAGCTTTCGGATTATCACTGTATTTTTGTCCGAACCAGGCACCAAAGACCCACACATTTCTTTTTTTCGGTATTAACTGCGCTATTCCATATAAACAAAGCTTAAATAAAGTTAGTAAAAATAATTTTAATTTCGACATTCTGATTCACTCTATAATTAGCGGTTTCGCTTTACTAAAACAACGAGTTCCTTGATTAGTGCTTTGTCTAACAAAAATAACGTACCAATAAAACTAATGGCACCCAAGGTTATTTGTGACGTTAAATTTAGTAAATTTATTGCTGCAAAATTATGCTTAAGGAGAAATATAACAATCAACATAATAACTCCTGACAATAATGGCGAAATAAATAGTTTTAAGACTTCAGTATAATGAATATTAAGTATTGCGCTATTGCGAACTACGATCCATAAATAAGCAATTGGAAACCCAAGAGCCCAAGCACAGGCCAAACCGACGGCTCCATATTGAGCACCTATTAAAATGCCAACAATTAAAAATGCGCTCATGATACAGACGTTATAAATAATATGCTTAATTCTACGTTGACTCTTAAAAGCCGGATTAAATAGTTCTTCGCTAAACCGCAAAGGCATAACAAACAAAATAATCATCGTTGGAATAACGGCATCACTCCATTTTTCTCCCAGCATAATGGGAATGATTAAATCCACCACTGCAGCTAATCCCCAAAATATTGGAATAGTAATCAACAAACTGAGCTTTTGGGCTTTCATTATGTATGCATTAATACGCTCTGCCTGGTCTTGTATCTTTGAAAATGCCGGAAATGCGACTTGTTTAAGTAACGGCAGAATTTTTTGCTGTGGCATTAATGCAAACTGCAAGGCCACGGCAAAGAAACCTATCTCTGTTGCCGACAGAATTCTGCCAGCAATTGCTATGTCGACATGTAGAAAAATATAAAATAATATCGAATGCAGCGTTACCAGTGAACCAAATTTTAGATAGGGCTTCAAGTCATCCACTTTAAAGCTGGGTAAAAAATTAATCGGTTGAACAGCAAATGTCAGTAATGTTCTTAAACTAACGGCAACCACTTCACCTATAACCAATGCCCAAAAACCATAGCCCAAATAAGCGAGCGTTAAAGTGCTCAGAGCTGCTGTGATATTTGCGATAGCAGCAATAATGGAGACTTGTTTAAATTTCATATTTCGAGCTAACAAGGCGGCAGGAATGATTTCTAATGCCAGTATTAAAAAACACCAAGCATTAACTTTAAGTATCTCACTGACATTATCCGATTGGTAATAACTGCCAATGGCTTCAGCAAAAGTAATTTGTAGGGCAAAAACTGCTATATGAACAAGCAATATCATGCCAAAGATTTGCTTCAACGTAGCAGTAGTTAACTCTTTAGTCTGAATGAGAATCGGTGTAAAGAGGGAGCCGATAAAGAGTAAAATAAAACTATAAAAAACATCCGCCATGGCGACCATGCCATAATCTTCTGGTGCTAGTAACCTAATGACCCAAAAAGTGACCACCCAGCGAAAAAGTTGGGTGAAAACCTTACCGAAAGCGGTCCATTTTAAGGAGTGAATAACTTGTGCTTTTAAATTGGCAGAATCTGACATCGCTAGTTGGTTTTTCTTTTAAGGTTCTGTGCCAAACGCCAAATAGAGTTCGGTGTATATTTAAATAGCCAACCTTTAAAAAGAGCGGGATAGTTAACTTTGCATTGATGTGCTTGAATAAATGAATTACCGGCTAATGTAAATAAACCGGTATATATATAACAAGCCGCATAACGAATATGAAGCCTTTGTTTAATTTCGTTCCAGTTAGCTGACTTATTATATGTAATTGCTATTTTCGCTATCTTATCTAAACAAACGATTTCTGCTTGATGCATTTTTTCATTATTTAGTGAATAATTATCACCATGAAAAACATGCACAGCAAGATGTTCTTTGACATAATCGAATTCACAGACCATAGCTAACTTTAACCACAGGTGCCAATCATCAACTCCCATTAATGCAAGGTCATCATCGAACCCCCCTACTATTTCAAGATGGCTGCGACGAACAATTGCGGTACAACATGTCAGCATGTTTTCTTCCACCAAACGAGGAAATACTTGACCTCGTTCTTTGTCATCAAATGATGGAGTATTAGATTTATCTTCCTGTATATATTGTGCTATTGCGCCACAATACACTAAACCTACTTTCTGATTATCAAATAGCGGTAATTGCTTACTTAACTTAGTCGGTAGCCACAAATCATCTTGATCGCAAAAAGCTAAAAAGTCCGCTTTTGCTTGCTGTATACCAAAATTTCTTGCACAAGCAACGCCGCCATTTTTGTTATGAAATGTTTTTATCCTACCATCTTGATCGGCTAATTCGTCCATTAATACAGCAGAAGCATCACTAGAACCATCATTGACTAAAATGAGTTCAAAGTCGCTATGATCTTGCGCAAGAATTGATTTAACGGTTTTTTCTAAATACAAAATTCCATTGTATACGGGGACAATAATAGAAACTAATGGCACTTTATCTTCCTTTTACTATATTTAACTGATCATTAACTCTTGACGATATTTTAAATCGACATACTTTTACATCATCGGTAATTTCGGTAAAACTCAACCACATTAAATAACAATATAATTTTGCACTGTTTTTAATCTTTATAGAGCCGTAATTAGTTAGAAACACGCGCTGTTAAAAATGATTTAACGAGAATTCCAAATTAGCTTAATTAAACCTTCAACAGAACAATTATCATTAACATTGAACCGATTTATAACAAATTCTCCATCTTTCAAGTCTTGGGTTATGCCTTTTACACAGTTAAAGGCCAGAGAATAGCCTGCACTTTTTACCAGCCGAATTGAATTAGCATTGTATGCGTCATAACCACCGACAGGGTAAGCAAATGCTTCTACAGCATGCCCAATTTGTGAGGTAATAAGTTCTCTAGATTTATTTATTTCTTCTGTTTGTTGCTCTTCGGTTAGATGTGACAAAATTTGATGCGAACATGAGTGCGAACCTATATCCATACCAGCAACATACATTTCTTTAACCATATGCCAATCAATAAACAGCTGCACTTTTTCATTATCAATTTCTTCATCTAACTTCAATGCACTTCGCACAGAATCTAACTTTATTTGCATAGGTGTTTCGGTTTCCAATTTTAGTAATCGCGAAACATTTCGAATGGTTTTATCAATATTTTTGTTATCTATCGTTACCGGTTCATGCCAGTCTTTAAGTTGAATTTGTTTAGCTGTGCTATTTCTTAACATCTGGGCCAATTGATCCCACCAAGGGATCAATCTACTACCAATGAACTGAGTTGGTATAAAAAAAGTAGCTGGGAGCTGATGGCGTTTTAAAATTGGGAAGACAGTATCATAGTTATCTATGTAACCATCATCAAAAGTAATTAGAGCGCATTTTTCAGTAAAGGTATTGCCAGATTTTAAAATTGTAATAACGTCGTTAATTGACAACACTTTGAAGTGCTTTTCTATAAATTGGATATGCTTTTCAAATTGGGCACTTGTACATGAAAAGACATTCGGGTCAAACTTCGTTTGCCGCTTATCTCCAACCCTGTGATAATTAAAACAATACAATCCAGATTTTAAGCGATTAGTTCTATAATGACCGACTCTTAATAACGTTAATATATGTAAAAAAAATCTATTATTGAAAATTCGCTTCACTGTCTTATTAAGCATCCGATAACCGCTTATTTTTAGGCGCATCAATTATATAATCTCGATAACTATTAGGGTTTTCATTTTCTCCCGCTTCTGCCGCCTTAATAATATTGTACATTTCTCTCGAAGAAACATAATGGAGCACGTGCTTGTCACCATCATTATATTTACTTTCTAGATAGCTACACATGTCATCAAAAGGCTGTCCTAATAAAGTATCCATGTCTTTTTCTTGAGTACCATGGGTATGAACCTTTACAAAAATCCACTCAGGCTTTCCTTTAACATGTATTCCTGAATTAACCCATAAATCTACTCTGTCATTTGTCGGAGGCATGCTTTGCCTAACATCAGAATTTTCGATCTGTGGAAATATCCCTTTTTTTCTGTTATTCAGGTTTAAAGCCAAAGGACCAGGTATTATCATCAAATCGCCCCATGCTTCTCCTCCAACAGTAACGTTAACTCCTGAATTGTGGGATTTAGGCTTCCCTGGCTTATCCTTAGCATAATAAATAGTATTGATTTTTGATGGCTGTGTGTCGCTAGGCGCAGATGGAAAGGTCATGTCGGCATAACAACCGGTTTCATTAAGTATCACTAATTCATCATTAACGCCACACCAACGACCATCAGGGCGTGAATTACATAAAGACCAATTGCCATGAATGAAACAGTACTCTAATTTGCCAGACACTTTATTTCTTGAAAATGCACCATGCTCTTGATGTAATAATTCAGTAAAGGATTCTAACGTTTGCCTAAAGTTTTCACTAGTGTCGTTGTCATGGTGGATATGTACTTCTATTTCTCCATAACCACGAGCACATAAATCTGAAACTTTGTCTAAATGCTCTTTTCTATACTCTTCTTCAGGATAAAAAAAGGTATGTTTAGGGAAACATCCGTCTGAATCTTTGTGTTTGTTCGCAACAGCAGGATAATCATAAAACCACCTATCAACTCTTGCACGTTCTTTCTCTATATCATTAGGGTTTTGCCATTGGGGTTCGTAATGATCGACAAAACAAAACATAATATGCTTTGGCTGTGAACTTTTTTTTGTTTTAAAAAATGACTGATAACAGTATTGAAAGAACCATAAATGCATATTTTTTTTATACAAAATAAAAATAAACATACACAAGAATAAAAAAGAAAATAGACTCAATAATTCAAATAACACACTTCTTCCTTAATAGTATTAATGATTTTTCCAAAGGTTTTCAGAGGCCGAAAAATAGTATTTCCAACCGGCAATAAGGGCGGCAAGGTTTAGACTGCAAAAACTAACACAAAGTGCAGAAAAAGGTAATCGTTTATTTTTCTTTATTAATTCATAACTTATCAAGCTGTAGATATAAAACATCACTTGGGCAGCAGTTGCCAGTTCATAAAATAAACTTGTGCCTAGTATACTTGTTAACAGTAAAAATATTAAAGCATATGGCATTAATAGCCTCAATACTTTATGCGAGACAAACTGAAAGAAAACAGGATTCGCTACAGGGTTAATTAGCCAAGGGAGCAGCGAGATTAATTGAAAGTTTCCGGCAAGTGTTCGCACTTTTCGATTAAACTCTTCTTTGATAGAGCTAGAACTCTTATCGTACGCTATTGCACTTTCAACAAATTTAATTTGATATCCTGATTTGACCATTGATAAAGGTACGTACATATCATCTAGCAATGTTCCTTCAGGAACACTAGGAATTAAAGCACGCCTTGCCATATATATTGCGCCAGTAACGCCAAGTAAACTATAAAGATCACTTTCTTTTTGCCGGATCCACTTCTCATATTGCCAGTACAAGCCAGGATCAGATTCCAAGTTTTCTTTATCTTTCAAAATGTGCAGGTTTCCACTTGCAGCGCCAATCGTTGCATCTTCGAAACTTACCGCCAATTGCTCCAATGTTCCTTTAGCAAACGTCTGTCTAATATCTGCAAACGCAACAATTTCTGTTTTTGCCATTTTGAGGCCTTCATTTAGTGCAAAGGATTTCCCTTTATTATTATCGTAGTGAAGCAATTCAACATTGCTATAGTTTAGTGAGTTAATCGTCAGGTGTGGTTTGTCAGTTGAGCCATCAGAAACAACTATTAATTTTATCAATTCTACAGGGTATCCATTTGACATTATGTCGTCAATACGGCGTTTTAAAAGGTGAGCACCATTATAAACGCACAATAAAATAGTCAATTCTGGCAACACCTCTGCATTAGCTACACTAGTCATTGTTTTTTTAGAAGATAGTGCTTTTAAAATTATAGGGTAGCCAATAAATGTATAAAGTAATATCAATAGACAGGTAATGAATGTGATATCCATTTTCAGTAAGGCCTTTTATTCGAAAAACATTTCATAGGTAATTTTCTCATTGAAATAATAAATATTTCAATCATTTTGATGATAAATTTAATTCTTTATTATATTTTACGCAAAGTTTGCTCTATAAAACGTTTAATCGTACTTAACGTTCCAACTCTAAGGTTTTCATATTCAAGCTTCGAATTTTCCTTTGTTTGATCCACTTCACATAATTCAGAAAACAGACTGGTTTCAAACTTATCTTTATTATTTGCTAGAAAACTACAGACTCCCTCAAGCCTTGCAAGTATAAATTTGTCTACACGGTGATATCTCTCATGTTTATGTTTTCTCTGAACAGCTTCAAAAGAATGTAAAACGATTGTGACTTCTGAAAAATTATTGTTGTAAGCACTATTAAGCGCATCAATCATTTCACTCTTTGAAGTAGCGACTATTTGCATGTGCCTTTTTTTTCTATTTGACTGAACAAAATAGGTAACGGGGTAAACTGTTATGTTGTCATAACGAATTGCTTGATTTAGGTCGTTACCTAGTACCGTCATATAACATGGCGCATTTAAATAACACGCATTATATGTACTATCGAATTCAAAATTTAAACTATTTAGCGCACGTAATGTATCTTCATTACCGCCATAATTTCCAGCTCTAAAGGCATTAACATTACTAACACCACATGTGGTCAATAATTCCAATCCTTTCGCAATAATCGTTTCTTGTTCCTGTAAAGTATAATTATGGAGGTTCGCTTTTGCCTTTAGTGGTAATTCTCGATTAGTTGGTTCTAGTCGTTCTGTATGAATATGCAATTGGACATCTTGCTCATAACTCTGAATCAAGCCGATTACTTCTTGCAAAGTATCGTTTTTGTCTACTAATGAAAAAAGAGGTTCAACAAAAAAATTTGCTAACAAGCCGTGCTTACGAAATAAATCCAATAAATATTTTAACCCATATCTGCCATCTGCGGTTTCCCCCCATAAACTACTTTTAATATTGAGGTCAAGATCATCGTAGAAGTCCCATACTTCCGTATCGACAGTTAGGAGCACTTTCATTTTATTGCGAATTGTCACTTCAAGTCTCACTACTTTTCTGTAACTCTGAAATAGTTACGCGAAATTTTCCTGACTTAGTCAAAGGTATTTCATTGGGATAAGATATTATGACTTCCACTTCGTCACCAACGTGATTTTTTATGATACCTAGAATTGATTCTTCTTCACTTTTACCAAATGAATGACTTTTTACAATTGCAATGTTCAACTCATTTAGTTTTTTCTGAACAATTTGAAATTTTCTTATACCGACAAAGTCCTTCAGCAGATGGGGGAAAAATTCACCCGGCAAAAGCCGCCCATCGGGGGTTTTTATTACGTCTAGTTTCCTGCCTTCAAGGCTTCTCAATTTGGGAAATGGAAATAAGTTATCTGATGTTTCGTCGGCAAGAATTGCTTGATCACCGTTTTCATAGCGGATCAATGGCATAGCGTAATTACTAAGGTCTGTAACAATTATTTGACCTGTTTCTTCAATCACTGGCATACCAGTTGAATTTATTACTTCAACGACCAAATGATCACTATTTATATGAAGACCATTCTGCTCGTCACATTCAGAAGCGATTAGCATAACCTCACGACAGCCATAGGTATTATGCACTTGGGCCTGAAATGCCTTCTCTATTATTTCACGCTGAAATTCATAGAGTGGCTCTGCTCCTGTCAAAATAGTATCTGGTCTATGTACAGTTAATTTATTATTAATTATAAATTCGGCCAATTGTACTAATGGCGAGGTGTAACTGACAATGGCACTGGGTCTAAACTTGTTATAATCATCTACATAAGATTGCAAATTCTCTGTGCTCATTGCGAACGAATTAGCGATTTTCCGGTTATAAAATCGATGAAACATCTTATTCTTTGTTGATTTAAACCAACCTGGATGAATTAAATCCTGTCCCCATAATTGCCATGTTTTAACGCCAAGTCCGGCTCCTGCCATACCATAACCACGCATAGCAATAGCTTCTCTTTTTTTATGGCTTTCATAGGTATATTCATATGAAAATGGTTGTCCTGTTGACCCGCCAGTAGACTTTGTTTTTGATTTTCCTCTATAATTAGCAGCAATTAAATTGTCATATTCTTGTCTAACGATATCTTTTGTTAAAATCGGTAGTTTAGAAAAATCATCTAGTGAATTGATTTTTGAAGGTGGTAGTCCTAGCCCATCCCATAACTGACGATAGTAAGGTACTTGTTCATAAGCATGTTCAAGTAATACCTTAAGTTTTTCCCACTGTTTTTCACGAACTTCTTCAGAAGATAATGACAAGACTTGCTCAGCTTCTTTTAAAAACTTCAAGGTCTGCCTGCGTCTTAGAAATGATTCATAAAATGGAAATAATACATATCTGAATATTTTACCATAAGCATTTAAGTTATTTTTCATTATACAGCCTTGTTCTTTTTATCGCCTTTAATAGCATATTCGCCTAATTCATCCTGTATTGTATCTAGAACAGTAGAAACATTTTTATCCCAATCAAATGCTTTAGCATGGCTCACTATCTTTTCTACAGACCACTTACGCGCTAAGGCTTCTTTAATGGCACCTTCAAGATCATCCAAATTATCAATAACAATGCCACACTCTGTAGAAAGTACCTCTGCAATACCGCCAACATTAGTTGCTACCACTGGCGTACCTGATGAAAGAGCCTCAAGAATGACATTAGGCACTCCTTCACGATAACTTGGCAAAACTAAAAGCGTAGCTTGACGAATTTCTTCTGCGACTTCCGCCAAAGGAAGGCTGCCAAGAAATTTTATATTATTTTTTGCAGTATCATATTTTGTAATTAATGCGTTGCCTAATGGTCCTTGCCCAATAACCCTAAATTGATATTGTTTATATTCTGAGCCAAGTGAACTTGCAGCATCTAATAACTCAACAATTCCCTTTTCTTTAATCAAGTTGCCAACAAAAACAATTCTATTTTCAATTTTTTTATCACATGGATAAAAAATCGATTTATCAACACCGTTATAATTAACCAATACTTTACTTTCATTAACCCCTGCACTAACCAATACTTTTTTTAACGCCTCACTCACCGAAAAAACCTTTGTTGCATTATTAAAGTACTTAACAATTTGTTTCGTTCTAGCTTTAAATTTAGTATTTTCATTGATATCGCTACCATGAATTTTAATAAACAAAGGTTTTCTTAATAGCCTATTTAATAAAGATACCGCAACGGCATCTGGATATCCCCACGATGCAAGGATCGCTTGAGGATCAAACTTTTTAATATTACGAATACAAAAGAGTAATGAAAACATTTGAAAGATAGGATAAAACCTACGACCAAATTTAGGCGTATAGAAAAAAGGTATGTACATTATTTCATCCGTGCTATCACATTGCTTACGGTTATCTATCCATTCAGGAAAAGGAACTAATACAATTAATTTTACATTCATTTTTTCAGACAAACGTTCAAATTGCTGCCGATTAAATGAAGCCCGGTTCGGTGCCCAAGGTGTCGGGTATAGATTAGTAATGATTAATAATTTAGTTTTGTTGCTTTGCATTAGTTACTTCTTCATAAACAGGTAAATAGCAAGTAGCTGTATTTTTCCAGTTTCTAATGTTTTCAACATAATCATGCCCATTAGCAACAAATTTTGTAACTTTAGCGGAATCTTCCAACATTGTTACCGCCGCTTCTGCTAAGGAAACTATATTTTCTGATTCAAATAATAAACCCGTAACACCATGCTCAATCATCTCTCGGTGGCCACCAACATCAGAAGCAATTATAGGCTTTCCTAATGCCATAGATTCCAGTGGTTTCAAGGGAGTCACTAACTGAGTTAAGCGGATATTCTCTCTTGGAAAAACAAGTAAATCAACTAAACTATAATAACGAGTAATTTCTTGGTAAGGTACGCGTCCCGTGAAGGTTATATGATTTTCTAATCCTAATTCTGCAGATAGGGACCGTAATTTTTTATCTTGGTTCCCCCCTCCTACGAGTAATAAGTGTGCATTGGGTATTTTTTTTAAAATATTTGGCATCGCTTTAATTGCAAATTCTAACCCTTCATATTTAAAGAAAGACCCTAAAAAACCTACAACTTTTTTATCCATTAATTTCAGTTCTTCAACCAATTGCTGATCAATTTCTTTGATAGGTCTAAACTTTCTAAAATCAACGGCATTTGGAGAAACTATTAATTTATCTGTAGGTATACCTCTTTCAATGATTGCTTTTTTTAAGCCTTCACAGATGCATGCCACTTTATTTGCATTTTTAAATACATATTGCTCTAAATTTTTGATCAATAAATACCTAAGGCTACCTTCTTTGGTTTTCCCTGTATCAACAGCGGCATCCTCCCAAAAAGCTCTAACTTCATATACTAATGGTATACCAGTGCGTTTTCTCACTAATAGCCCCGCTAATCCATTTAACATTGGGGAGTGAGCATGTATTACATCAGGCTTTTCTACCGAGACTACTTCTTCAATTCGTTTTGCTAAATGAAAAACATGATCGATATACCCCAAGAGTGGGATGTTGCTAAAAATACTTTTTGACTTAGCCGTTCGATAATATGTAACACCGTCAATATCTTCTCTAAGCGCCTTAAAATTGGTATAACCTTGACATGTCATCTGACAAGTTTCGATTCCCAATAGTCGTTGATTTCTGATAATAGCATCTGATCTTGATGCATAACCGCTAGCATTAGGTAATGATGCATCGAGTAAATGAAGAACTTTCATAATGTTATTTTTTATTCCGTATACTATGATATTTTTAATGTATTATTTTTGAATAAAATAAAAGGTAGAACTTTACTACCCACTTTTAATAAATATACACTACAACTTAAATATGTAAGATCATCTACCTTTCCCAAACAAAACAATTTCAACTGTCCTAATCAAAATCAATAAATCCAACATAAAGCTACGATGCTTAACGTAGTAAAGGTCATACTTTAACTTTTCTAAAGAGTCTTCTTCTGTAGAACCATACGGGTACTTCAATTGTGCCCAACCGGTTAAACCTGGTTTCACATTGTGACGTTCATTGTAATAAGGTAAGTTTTTAATGAGCTGTTGAACAAATTCAGGGCGTTCAGGTCGCGGGCCGACAAAGCCCATATCACCACGTAGTACATTTAAAATTTGTGGCAATTCGTCAACACGGTATTTACGAATAAATTTACCAATGCTGGTTGTTCTATCGTCATTTTCAGAGGCCATTTGAGCGCCATTTTTTTCAGCATCAACGCGCATGCTTCTGAATTTATAAATATTAA
>Ga0209395_1001470_pt1 | contig 32936 bp, 27 predicted proteins | sample GOMGulsemesocosm_3_FD_184635 | JGI IMG/M metagenome (GOLD analysis project Ga0209395, IMG submission 184635) | Methane-oxidizing microbial communities from mesocosms in the Gulf of Mexico - GOM9D Gulf of Mexico (SPAdes) (version 2) | ecosystem: Environmental > Aquatic > Marine > Cold seeps... | reverse complement strand
ACTCTCAAAAATAGGTGATACTTGCAACTCATCAAATAATTCATTCAAATCTGTCAACGTGTTAAATATATGTCGCTCTTTATCAATATTACTGCCAATTCCTACATAAACTAACGCCATACTGAATCCATTTTTATAGTTTGAATTTACGCACTATTTTATTATCTACCCGACTTCGTCTTCTTCAAATATGATTCGTTCAGATAGCCATTATTCTGGTATCGCTGTTTTACAGCCACGTTCGATACATACACCAACATTAGCGGCATTGGCTACAGCGCCGGGTTTACTTAACTTCAAACGGACCCAAGGAATAGAGAACTGATCCATTAATAATTGCGCAGTCTGTTCTGCCATGGTTTCTACTAATTCAAAAATATTGCTTTGCGCGAATTCAGTCACCGCTTGCGACACAGCCGCATAATCAAGGGCCTTATTAATATCATCATTTAACGCAGCGGGTGCATTGTCGTGTGCCATAGTTAAATCAAAAATCAAACGTTGAGTGATACTTTTTTCCCACTCATAAACACCGATCGTGGTAAAAACTTCTAATTTTTCAATAAATACTAAATCCATTTTTAATCCATCTTTATTCACAAAATACAGAGCGCTAAGTCAAATAATCACAGGTCGGATACCCAGCATGATAAAAAAGCCGTATGATGACTTTCTCATTTTTTATATCCTTAATAAGCAGCTGAACTTTTATTAATGAATATAATGATGCAATAATACAGTAAACTTAGAGAAGAATTAATCAGTAATGACGCTATTGAGCCTAATCTTTATTATTTTCGCCTATTTACTAGGTTCGATATCTTCTGCAATTCTCATTTGCCGACTATTTCGGCTACCCGATCCCCGTCAATACGGTTCCCAAAATCCCGGCGCAACCAATGTATTACGCTCAGGTAATAAAATTGCAGCAGGCCTAGTATTATTTTTTGATATGCTCAAAGGCGCATTGCCAGTTTGGGTTGCTTGGTATAGTGATATTTCGCCATTCGTTCTCGGACTTATCGCCATTTCAGCCTGTTTAGGCCATATCTATCCTATTTTCTTCAATTTTCAAGGTGGTAAAGGCGTTGCGACCGCATTTGGTGCTATGTTAACTATCGGTTTTGATTTGGGTGGTACGGTCTTATTAAGCTGGTTATTGTCGCTCTTTATCAGCGGTTACTCCTCTTTTGCAGCACTGTTTACCGCTTTATTTGCCCCGATTTATACCTTCATATTTAAAGCCCAATACACCATGCCAGTGGCTATGTTGTCCTGTTTAATTATTTTACGCCACTACGAAAATATCCTCCGTCTCATCCGCGGCAAGGAAGAAAAAATCTGGCACAAAAGTCAGAAATAACCAGCAATCCCAGTGTTAACAGCTTGTGCGAAATATGTAGTTTATTTTTATTGAAAAAGCTGACACAAACCCTCGATTATCAGTTAGAATGCTCGCCATCTGCATAGCAGCGGAAAGGGACATCTTTTAGGATGTTTCCGCAAAAGCCAACCTTAAGCGACCTTTTGCGAAAACATCCTTCTATAAAATGTACTTTGAGGTAATCGTAAATGGACAACGTTAAACCTATCCGCCGAGCACTTATCAGTGTTTCTGATAAAACAGGAATTGTAGAATTTTCTCGTGGTCTTGCAGCGCAAGGCGTAGAGATCTTATCTACAGGTGGCACAGCTAAGTTATTAGCTGAAAATGACATCCCAGTCATTGAAGTTTCAGATTATACCGGTCACCCAGAAATGATGGATGGACGTGTTAAAACGCTGCACCCAAAAGTACATGGCGGTATTTTAGGTCGCCGCGATATTGATGGCGACGTAATGGCTGAACATGGTATTAATCCAATTGATATCGTTGTTGTTAACCTCTACCCTTTTGCCAACACAGTTGCCAATCCAGATTGTAGCCTTGCTGACGCCGTTGAAAATATCGATATCGGCGGACCAACGATGGTGCGTTCAGCGGCGAAAAATCATAAAGATGTCACTATTGTGGTTAATGCCAGCGACTACGACCGCGTATTAATTGAAATGACAGCAAACAACACTTCAGTTTCGCAACAAACTCGCTTTGACCTCGCTATTGCCGCTTTTGAGCACACAGCCGCCTATGACGGTATGATTGCCAATTACTTCGGTACTATGGTGCCTAGCTATGGTGACAATACAGAAGGTGATGAAGAGTCTAAATTCCCACGCACTTTCAACAGTCAGTTCATCAAGAAACAAGATATGCGCTATGGTGAAAATAGCCATCAAGATGCTGCATTTTATGTAGAAAAAAATACTTCCGAAGCATCTGTAGCGACCGCTAAACAGCTGCAAGGTAAAGCCCTTTCTTACAATAATATCGCCGATACGGATGCCGCGTTAGAATGTGTAAAAGAGTTTGATAAACCCGCTTGTGTTATCGTTAAACACGCTAACCCATGTGGCGTTGCAATCGGTAATGACATATTTTCTGCTTACGACAATGCCTTTAAAACAGACCCGACATCAGCATTCGGTGGCATTATTGCGTTTAACCGTGAACTTGACGCTGTTACAGCGCAGGCGATTGTTGATCGCCAATTCACCGAAGTAATTATTGCACCGTCAGTCAGTGCAGAAGCAAGCGCAATCGTTGCAAGCAAGAAAAACGTACGTTTGCTTGAATGTGGTGAATGGACAGCTAAAAACGGTGAGTTCGACATTAAGCGTGTTAACGGCGGTATCTTAGTACAAGATCGCGACCGTGGCATGGTAAGCCTAGATGACCTAACGGTTGTATCAAAGCGTCAACCGAGTGAGCAAGAGCTGACTGATTTACTATTTTGCTGGAAAGTAGCTAAGTTTGTTAAATCTAACGCGATTGTTTATGCAAAAAATGGTGTGACAATCGGTGTAGGCGCTGGTCAAATGAGCCGTGTTTACAGTGCTAAAATTGCCGGTATTAAAGCTGCTGACGAAGGTTTAGTAGTGGAAGGCTCGGTAATGGCATCGGACGCATTCTTCCCGTTCCGTGACGGTATTGATGCTGCGGCAGAAGCGGGCATAAAATGCGTTATCCAACCAGGCGGTTCAATTCGCGATAATGAAATTATCGATGCCGCAAATGAACATGGCATGACCATGATCTTCACCGATATGCGTCACTTCCGTCATTAAGAACGAGTAATATTATTTATATTAGGCAATAACAAACGTGTTATTGCCTCCACTTCTCTCTTAATTACTGACATAAATGAAACATCAGTCATTAAAGCACAAGGAATAGAGTAAAGATGAATGTATTAATTATTGGTGGCGGCGGCCGCGAACATGCCCTAGCTTGGAAAGTTGCTCAATCAAAAGACGTAGCTAAAGTATTCGTCGCACCAGGAAATATCGGTTCTGATCTTGAAGATAAATGCGAAAATGTCGCGATCCAAGTTGAAGACATTGCAGCATTACTCGCATTTGCTCAAAAAAACCAAGTTGCATTAACCATTGTAGGTCCTGAAATGCCATTGGTATTAGGCGTCGTTGATGCATTTCAAGCTGAAGGTTTGGCTATTTTCGGTCCGACTCAAGGCGCAGCACAACTGGAAGGTTCAAAGGTCTTTTCCAAAGATTTTTTTGCTCGCCATAATATTCCTACCGCCGCTTATCAAAATTTCACCGAAATCAACCCAGCAAAAGCCTATGTAAGTAAAATGGGCTGTCCGATAGTAATTAAAGCTGACGGTCTTGCTGCAGGTAAAGGCGTGATTATCGCCGAAGATGAACAACAAGCTTTTGCTGCTATCGAAGATATGCTTGAAGGTAATAAATTTGGTGATGCTGGCGCGCGCGTTGTTGTTGAAGAGTTTTTAGTCGGCGAAGAAGCCAGCTTTATCGTTATGGTTGATGGTGAAAACATTTTGCCACTCGCAACCAGCCAAGATCATAAAGCCCGTGATAACGGCGATCAAGGACCAAACACTGGCGGTATGGGCGCATATTCTCCAGCACCGGTGGTCACTCAAGCAGTCCATGATTTTGCAATGAACCAAGTCATCCGTCCAACGGTCGATGGCATGAAAGCAGAAGGCAATACCTACACAGGTTTCCTTTATGCAGGTTTGATGGTGGCACCTGACGGCACAGCGAAAGTATTAGAATACAATTGCCGATTCGGTGATCCAGAAACACAACCTATTATGATGCGCTTGAAATCAGACTTAGTTGAACTTTGCTTAGCTGCCGTTGATGGCCAACTTGATAAAGTCACAGCTGATTATGACCAACGAGCTGCAGTTGGTGTTGTGATCGCAGCTGGCGGTTATCCAGATGCTTATAGTAAGGGCGATGTTATCTCTGGTTTATCTGATGCCGATTCAGACGATGCGAAAGTATTTCACGCTGGCACAGCTGTCGTTGGTGATAATATTGTCACCAGTGGCGGTCGAGTACTATGTGCAACAGCCTTAGGTAATACCGTGACTGAAGCACAACAGAATGCTTATAAACTGGCAGCGAAGATTAACTGGAAGGGTGCCTTTTATCGTACCGATATTGGTTATCGCGCAGTAGACCGCGAAGCTCAACAAGATTAATACCTATAAAAAAAATAAAAAGGCGACTTTGATAGTCGCCTTTTTATTTTCTAAATTTACATAATTAATATAAGTTCTTATAGTTTATTCAAAATCTCATCCGCTAACAGCAAATCATCATTTCTATTCACACCGATGCCAGCATCAATAATAGTTTGCGCTATCTGTTTAGCTTCATCCAACGAATGCATCGTATAAGTACCACATTGATATTCATTTAATTCCGGAATCGCATTTTGATTTTCCACTGCAATTACATCTTGCATTGCAGCTAACCAAGCATCTGCGACCTGCTGCTCTGTTGGCGCGCCAATCAAGCTCATGTAAAAACCAGTGCGGCAGCCCATAGGAGAAATATCAATAATTTCCACCGTGGTCGAGTTAAGGTGATCTCGCATAAAACCAGCATAGAGATGCTCTAAAGTATGTATGCCTTTTTCACTTAAGATAGTGGCATTCGGCACGCAGAAACGCAGATCAAATACGGTAATAGTATCCTTACTTGGGGTTGCCATGGTTTTAGCAATGCGCACTGCTGGCGCATTCATGATGGTATGATCCACAGTAAAACTGTCTAGTAATGGCATTATTAACACTCCTTTGAAATAATTTACTAAAAATAATTTGGTTGCTGGAACTTATTTCAACTGCTGACGTCTGATTAAGTGCAAGAGTTGTTTTTCATTTTTAGGAGCCTTAGTTTAGGCTCTTTTTTTTGCTTTAAATTCAGTAATGCTTATGTCATTAAGCCACATTAATACTGTAAAGTGACTGCGTAAAAAAATAGGCACCAATCATTGGTACCTATTTTTTTACTTTCTACGTTTGTTCGGCAAAGTAATCCGCTAAGAATTCATCAAAATTCATCGTGTCACTGTCTTCTATCTGCTTTTGCTCAGTGAATGATAATCTCTGCATCTCGTCAAAATATGCTTCATCCCAGTGCTCATAATCTGAAGCCAATAACTGAGCTTTATACTCGCTCGCCAACCCAAGTATGAAATCACTGTGTTCAGTATTATTAGCTTGCATGCACGTCAGTACTTTACTTGACAGTAATTTTTCCGGCGTTTGTATTAATGCTTGTTGCACTGTAACCGCAGCAGAGAAGTGACTCGGCGCGGCGTTGGCAACAATCTGTGCTTGATCAAGTAAACCAGCAACTTGCTGAGTTTCAGCTAAGATTTCAGTAACCACATCTGCCAATATCTTTTCAGTACCATCAATAGCAAGTGTTAAACCCGGTTTACGACCTTCTTTGACCACCTTAGTGGTGTTATCACGACAAATGAGCATCTCTTCTGACGTCATAGGTGCAGAAGGTTGCAGCGCCATCCAAACTAATAAGCTATCAAGTACAGACATTTGCTCAGTAGTAATACCCGTTACAGCGAATGGATTGACGTCTAAAGAACGAATCTCAATATATTCAATGCCACGTTCGGCTAATGCGTCCGACGGTGTTTCCGACGGTTTAGTCACACGTTTAGGGCGGATCGGAGCATAAAGCTCATTTTCAATTTGTAGCACGTTATCATTTAACTGACGGTATTCACCCTCAACCTTCACACCGATATCTGCAAACTCAGTGGCCTTACTTTCAATCGCCGCTTTTAAGCTTTTGGTATAGTTAGATAAATTATTATGACAAATAACTAGATCATCTTGCGCGCTATTGGTGTAACCCAAATCACTCATACGTAACGAGGTTGCGTAAGGCATGAAGATGGTTTCATCTGCGAGTGATTCAAACTCAGCTTGCTTCTCAGTTGGTAAAAACGAACGGTTTAACGCCGGTGATGCACCAAATAAGTACGGTACGATCCAACCATAGCGGTAGAAGTTACGAATAAGCGCCATATAACGAGTTGAAATGAACGTTTGTAAGTCGCCAGTTTCCCCCTTGATATCATAAAGCTTTTGCCAAAACGCTTTTGGCAGAGAAACATTATAATGCAGACCAGAAATGATCTGCATGCTGCTACCGTAGCGATGTTTTAAACCGATACGATAAGTATGTTTCATTTTGCCGATATTAGAGCTGCCGTATCGCGCCAGTGGAATATCATCATCACTGGTTACTTTACACGGCATGCTTGAAGGCCAGAATAGTTCTTGGCCTAGGTTTTTAACCACATAGCGATGGATATCTGTCAGTTGCTTTTGCGCTTCATCGGCACTGTCACTCACTGGTGTGATGAATTCAAGCAAGCTCTCTGAATAGTCTGTCGTGATGTGCTGATGGCTCAGCGCAGCACCTAAAGACTCAGGATGAGGCTGCTGAGAAAGGTGACCCGCGTTATCAACACGTAAACATTCACGCTCGATACCACGTGTAATGCCGTTAAGACTTTGTATATTGTCTGATTCTGATAACTTGGCTATCAGAGATGCAAATGTAACGTTCAAATTAAATCCACCACGAACTGTATAAAAGTAAAAGCCTAGCGTTAAGGCTAGTGCAAACTTGTGTCTATCTTATTATTGTTATTTATTTTGCAAGTTCAGAACTTGCACATCGAAGCCCAGATTTGCGACCTGCTGCTCGATTTTTTTGTGATCACCGACCACAATAACAGAAAATTTCTCAGACGCTAAGAAAGTCTTTGCCAACTTCTGTATATCTTTTTTAGTTATCTTTTTAATAATTTGCGCTTGCTTGTCCACAAAATCAGGGGAGATATTCATCAACAACAATTGCATTAAAAAGCGAGACTTCTGCCCTGGAGTCTCATAAAGCAAGGCTTCTTGTTGAGAAATAGCGCTTTGCATATAAGTCAATTCTGCGTCACTGATACCGTTTTCAGCATAACGTTTTATTTCAGCTAAAGTTTCTTTAATTGCCTCACCTGTCGCATCTGCTTTTACATCTGCCGATGCTGAAAAGTAACCAAATTCACGATCGGCATAAAAGCCTGTCGTTGCGCCATAGGTGTAACCTTTATCTTCACGCAAATTCAAATTCAAACGGCTATTAAAATTACCGCCTAAATTAAAATTCATCAGATTAGCTTTGAAATATTTATTGGTTACATCATAAGCCATCGCCGGAGCAAAAATTTTAATGACAGATTGCACTGCATTAGGCTTATCAATAATGTAGAGCTGCTTAGCTTGCCATTTCGGTGCGTTAGCTAACTTAGGGTAAGAAACGGCTGGTAACTTCGCCCCTTGCACTAAAAATTCGAGGTTTTGGCTAATACGTTCACTAGATATATCACCAATCACGACTATCTTGGCAGCGCCGAGATTATAGTAATTCTCATAATAATGTTTCACATCATCTAGGGTTAAACCTTTTTGGCTAGCTAAGATCCCAGATGAAGGATTACCTGTGATACGTTGTTCACCGTAAAGTAAGCGCTGTAAAGCTAACTGACCCAACCAACCAACTTGCTGTTGGTTCTGCAATGAATTTTGATAGATATTGGCTTGCACACGCTTAAAATCAGCGTCTGTAAACCCAGGTGTAAAAAGACGTTCTTCTAATATTTTTAGTGTCTCTGGTAGATTTTTAGTCAGCGTAGTCACGTTAATCATAGTGCTATACAAGTCCGCTGAAAAACTCACGCGACCGCCTAAAAGCTGCAATTGATCATTCAATTCCGCTACGCTGTGCAACTGACTCGACTGATTCATCATAGCAGCAGTTAATTTAGCAATACCTTGCTTTTCAATTTGTTCGACGCGACGACCACCTTTGAGGCTTATTTGGATGCGAATAGTCGGCGTTTCATCATATTCAGTGCCTAATATTTCGATCTGTTTAGGCAATTTCTTACGCCATAACTTAGGCAGCGTTTGTTGTGGATTAGCGCCTGCATGAGGGATCTGGCTACGATCAAAGTAGTCTTGAGTAATACGCAAAGGCAATTGAGTCTCTTCAGTTTTCATATTATCAACAAGGTTACGTGCGGCAGGTTGATAGTTCTCTGGCGCTGCAACAAGCTCAGTTTGCCCTTTTGGCACCACGCTCATTATTACACGGCCTTTGTTGGCTAAATAACGCTCATAGGCTTTAACGCCAGCTTCCCCATCAAGATATTGAAATACTTGCTGTGTCTTACTTAGATAGTTGGGATCGTTCATTAGGGTTTCACCTAATGCTAATTCTTTGGCTTTACCACTAACGCTCTGTAATCCAAATACTGTCGAACTCTCAATAATGGCGCGCAGACGTATTACTTCTTCATCGGCTATACCTTCTTCGGCCAATTTTTTAATGCTTGCATCAATCACCTGCAGTAAGGGTTTTAACATCATACCCTTATCAGGGTTTGGCTGAGCATAAATATTAAAAGTACAGCTCAGTTCACTACAAGAATGATAAGCAGCAACATTAGTCGCATAGCCTGTTTCAACCAGATCTTTATACAGTACAGAATTTTTACCGCCGCCGAGTGCGTAAGCAAAAATATCCAGTGGCGCTTCATCTGCTTGGCCCATCGCGACTGTTGGATAACTCATATATAACATTGGCTGCGGCACATTATCTTCCAGGGTGATATAACGATCGCTAGGCAATGTCACCACGACTGGCGTTACATCTTCGACAACGGGTCCTCGAGGTATGTTAGCAAAGTACTTTTTCACCCAGCTCAATGTTTCTGCTTTATCAAATTTACCTGCAATCGTGAGTACTGCGTTATTAGGACCATACCAGCGCAAGAAAAATTGTTTTAGATCGTCAACATTAACGCGATCAAGATCTTCAACATAACCAATAGGCTGCCAAGAATAAGGGTGCGCACGCGGATACATCGCTTCGCCAACGCGTTCACTGAGTAAACCATACGGGCGGTTATCCACGCGTTGAGATCGTTCATTTTTTACTGTGGCACGTTGGATCTCGAATTTACGTTGGTCAACAGCATCTAATAAAAAACCCATACGATCTGATTCTAGCCAGAGTATTTTTTCTAACTGGTTTGCAGGCACGGTTTGATAGTAATTAGTACGATCTTGCGTAGTGCTACCATTCATCGAGCCTCCCGCTTCATTCACTATTTTGAAATGTTGCTGATCGCCAACATTTTTAGAGCCTTGAAACATCATGTGTTCAAAAAAGTGTGCAAAACCAGATTTACCGATCTCTTCACGCGCAGAACCGACATGGTAAGTCATATCAATATAAGTAATAGGATCGGAATTATCTTCATGCAAAATAACGGTAAGGCCATTATCGAGCTGATATTTTTGATAAGGGATCAGTAAGCTACCTGGAATTTTATCTTGTGTAGCGATTAACTGCACACCATCAGGCAGTGTTGCTTGAGAGGTTACTACTTTTACAGCATCGACTTGAGCGGTTGATTCAGGCTCAACTGTTGTACAAGCCCATAATAAACTGCATAAGCCAGTTACTAATAATACTTGAGTAATACGAGATAATCTCATTGTTAACCTTATTCAAATTAAGCTACGGCCTAAGCAACAACTTCAGTAATAAACCAAATTAATACGCTGTAACGGATTAATTTACCGATAAAAATAGCTAATATTGCAGACAACGACGGTAACCTTAACCAGCCAGCGAGCAAACAAAATACATCACCAAATACAGGTAGCCAGCTTAATAATAAGCTATAGCAACCCCACTTCTTAATCACAGCATAAACTCTTTGCCGTCGTTTATTGGTGGAGATATTGATTGGCTTTTTAGTATAAACAAAGTACCCCATGTAAAAGGTTACAATAGAACCCAGTACATTGCCTGCCGTAGCAAATAATAACAATTGCCATTTATCCCAAGTATTTTCAACGATCATGGCTGTGAGCATAACTTCAGAACTACCAGGCAGGATAGTTGCAGAAGTAAAACTACTCAGAAATAGTAACCATAATTCCATCTAAAAACCTTAATGAAACTCAATTGAGTCATTTAAAATAGCGAATCAAAAATATCAACTACGCTAAGTAGATCTATCTAAGTAATCTACTATTTATGGGCAAATTATTTTTATTAAAGGTTATGGAATGATTTAACTATCATATATTTTTTATATAATTAAAGTGTATCTATAAATTATTATGACAGGGGTCGTATATGCTGCGGTTTTTTCTAATACCATTACTTTTAAGTATTCTTTGGTTTGCTTACCTTCAGTTTAATAACTGGACAATACAGCAGGGTAAAAAAGGGTTCATCTACATCATAGCAGGCACATCATTTATGATCGTTTTTTTTACTTTAATGCTGTTTTTAACCAGCTAACTGATGCATTTTCCATTTCTGTAATCACCCATCAATAAAACTAGATCTAGCCAGCACTATTCTAAAAATACCCTCGACGACACTTTGAAAGCAATTAAGGAGTACCATGATGGAAATAATAACGGTACAAGATGTTGATGTACACATCGAAGGACAAGGCGAAGAAACTATCGTCATGATCCATGACTGGCCGGACACTCACACGATCTGGGATAACCAAGTCGCAGCATTATCTGATAACTATCGCTGCGTTCGCTTCACACAGCCCGGTTACGCCTTAGAAAACGCAGAAAATATTACGATTTAGCGGCACTTATTTTAACTATTGATACTGTGGTTGACCGTGTTAGTGATGGTAAACCAGTCACTTTGATGCTGCATGATTGGGGTTGCTTATTCGGCTATCAATATTATTTACGAAATAAAGCCAAAGTCAGCAAGATAGTTAGCGTTGATATTGGTGATGCTGGCTCTAAAGATCTTGAATTATCAGTAAAAGCTAAAGCATTTATGTTTGGCTATCAGATGTGGTTAGCTGCAGCGTGGAAGATTGGTGGCAACATGGGTGACAATATGACCCGTAAAATGGCTAAATTATTAAACGCACCCGGCAAGACAGAAACTATCACCTCAGCAATGTGTTATTCATACTACTGGAAATGGAGCCATACCCTGACTGGTAGAGATCTTAGTGTCTTACCGCTAGAGGTTACTTGCCCACTTTTATTCATTTACGGTAATAAAAAGATAGGTATGTTTCATTCTAGAGGTTGGGAAACTAAGATGGCAGCCATAGCAGGTAATAGAGTTGAATCTTTAGCGACGAACCATTGGGTGATGGTGGAAGAACCTGAAAAGTTTAATTCGATAACGCTAGAGTGGCTTGCAGAGCAAAAATAACTAATAAACGTATTAAAATCATGGATCTTATCAGATATATGGTTTGCTAATACGAATAATTTAAGAAAAATGAGTTAGCGGTTTATTATATTTCAGATACAAAAAAACCGCTAAAAAAGCGGTTTAGTGTTAATGGCGGAGAGGGAGGGATTCGAACCCTCGATGGGATTTAAAGCCCATACTCCCTTAGCAGGGGAGCGCCTTCGGCCACTCGGCCACCTCTCCACACAAACTTCATTATCATGAATAATATCAATCATGTAAACACTAAGCTGACATTTAATTCACAATAATAAAATAGATGGTGCGGATGGGAGGATTCGAACCTCCGACCGCCTGGTTCGTAGCCAGGTACTCTATCCAGCTGAGCTACATCCGCACATATTCTATTTTAAAAACTTATTGTATTTTACCGTTTAATAAATTAAACCATAAAAATAAATTGTATTGAATAAATGGTGCGGATGGGAGGATTCGAACCTCCGACCGCCTGGTTCGTAGCCAGGTACTCTATCCAGCTGAGCTACATCCGCACATAATTTATTCTTTCAGTTTAATGTTCTGCAACAAGTAATTTTATGTTTCACTAAACATGTAAACCAATGGTGCGGATGGGAGGATTCGAACCTCCGACCGCCTGGTTCGTAGCCAGGTACTCTATCCAGCTGAGCTACATCCGCACATAATTGGCCTAACTATAATTTTCATAGTGATTAAGGTTTTCACTTACTAACACTATTTAGAATTACTTCTAATTGAAATAATGGTGCGGATGGGAGGATTCGAACCTCCGACCGCCTGGTTCGTAGCCAGGTACTCTATCCAGCTGAGCTACATCCGCACAACAATTATTTCCAACAACTAAAATCGACCCTTTCTCATTTACACCATAAGCATAAACTTAATTAGGACAACAATGGCGGAGAGGGAGGGATTCGAACCCTCGATGGGATTTAAAGCCCATACTCCCTTAGCAGGGGAGCGCCTTCGGCCACTCGGCCACCTCTCCGTGTTGTTGCGGCACATATTACTGTGACACGAAAATAAGTCAAACGTTATTTATCGGCACTACAGCAATTGTTCAAGTTTCATTCAACCCTAGCAATAATCCAACAAAGATTATAAATTAAGGCCAAAAAAAAGGGTCTAGCAAGCGCTACACCCATCATTCTTTGTTCAAGCGGTCTCGCAAAACTTAAAAGTTACCTTCTGCGTTTTCACCTTTTTCCGCTTGAATTCGCATATAGATCTCTTCGCGGTGAACAGATACTTCTTTTGGCGCATTAACACCGATACGAACTTGATTTCCTTTCACACCTAGTACAGTGACAGTTACTTCATCACCAATCATAAGCGTTTCACCAACACGGCGGGTCAATATTAGCATTAATTCAATCCTCAACTAATTATTATATTTTTGTTAAGCCGTTTGTTATTCTATTAAAAGCATTAAAATAAAACAAGAAAAGAATAATTTAGCTTGTATTTGCTGTTAATCCACTCAAATTTAGAGGGAATCCAAATTAAATGACGAATGTAAAGAACGAACACCTAGCTCTAAATATTTTTCATCAACAACAACGGAGATTTTAATTTCAGAAGTAGAGATTAATAGCATGTTTATGCCGTTATCGCCCAATACTTCAAACATTGTTTTAGCAACACCAGGATGATTCCACATGCCAACCCCTACAATAGAGATCTTAGCAATTCGATCGTTACCCTGCACATCTTTTGCTGAGAATTCTTCAGCACTTTTATCCAACAGTAATCGAGCTTGCTTATAATCATTACGATGTACTGTAAATGTAAAGTCAACTAAGCCATCTTCACCATGCGCATTTTGTACAATCATATCCACATCGATACCGGCATCGCAGATCGGGGACAGAATATTTGCAGCCACTAATGGTTGGTCTGGAATTCCTCTGATCGTGAGACTAGCTTCATCACGATTAAACGCAATGCCTGAAATAATCGCCGATTCCATTTTTACATCCTCGTAACTAATTAACGTCCCTTCACCTTCTTCAAAAGAAGATAGCACCCGTAACGGTACATTGTATTTCCCTGCAAATTCAACAGAGCGAATTTGCAATACCTTCGCACCTAAACTGGCCATTTCTAACATTTCTTCAAATGTTATGTAGTCGAGCTTACGCGCTCTAGGTTCAATTCTTGGGTCTGTGGTATAGACTCCGTTCACATCCGTATAGATTTGGCATTCATCAGCTTTTAAAGCTGCTGCAATTGCCACCGCGGTAGTATCCGAACCACCACGTCCGAGGGTCGTAATGTTATTGTCTTTATCGCGGCCTTGAAAGCCTGCAACAACGACAACGTTACCCGCATTAAGTTGAGCTTGAAGATTTTCAGTTTCCACCTCTTCAATACGAGCTTTGCCATTACGAGAATCAGTACGCATACGAACTTGATCACCGGTCATAGAGATTGCATCAACGCCAATTTTCTGCAAAGCAATTGATAACAAAGCAATAGTCACTTGTTCGCCAGTAGAAATTAATACATCCATTTCTCGGCTGCTGGCATTTTCATCCAACTCTTTTGCCATGCCCAATAAGCGATTAGTATCACCAGACATTGCAGAAACAACGACCACAACTTGATCTCCGTTCTCACGAGCTCTTTTAACTCGTTGAGCAACCGCTTCAATCCGTTCAATCGAACCGACCGAAGTGCCACCGTATTTTTGCACGTACAGCGCCACTATATTATCCCCTTCAGTTATGTATCATGCCTAAAATACGAAAAAACAAGCTAATAAATTAACTTGTTTTTTCGTTACGTTTATAGCCTATCAGCTAACCAAGCAGGAACCGAAGCTAACGCTTCAGGTAATGCCTCAGGGTTTGAACCACCCGCTTGCGCCATATCAGGACGGCCGCCACCTTTACCACCAACTTGTAATGCAAGGTGGTTAACGAGTTCGCCTGCTTTCACTTTACCAATAAGATCTTTGGTCACACCAACAATTAAGTTAACTTTATTGTTACCTGGAACACCTAACACAATAATACCACTTTGCAGTTTATTTTTTAGTTCGTCCAGTGAGCTACGTAGTGATTTAGGATCCGCGCCAATAAGGTTCGCTACCAATACTTTCACACCGTTAATTTCAACAATTTGATCGGTTAAGTTTGCGTTTGCTGCGCTAGCTATTTCTGCTTTTAGCTTTTCAACTTCTTTCTCTAAGCTGCGATTACGGTCTAATACTTGGTCAACTTTCGCCACCATCGTATTTTGATCCGCTTTAACCAAGCCAGCAATCTCTTGTACTTTACCAGATAGTTCATGCAAGTAGTTTAACGCTGAATCACCCGTTACCGCTTCAATACGACGCACACCAGCAGCAATACCACTTTCAGATAAAATCTTGAAGAAGCCGATATCACCAGTGCGTTTGACATGCGTACCGCCACACAGTTCCACAGAGAAATCGCCCATACGTACTACACGTACGTCATCATCGTATTTCTCGCCAAACAATGCCATTGCACCAGCTAATTTAGCTGTTTCAATGTCCATTACTTCAGTCGTCACTTCATGGTTAGCACGGATTTGCGCATTGACTAAACGTTCAACTTCTTGTAACTGCGCAGGTGTTACACCTTCAAAGTGCGAGAAATCAAAACGTAAGCGTTCAGGTAATACTAATGAACCTTTCTGTTGTACGTTCGTACCGACAATCTTGCGCAGTGCCGCATGTGCTAAGTGAGTTACTGAGTGATTAAGACCAACCGCTGCACGGCGTTTAACATCAACATCGGCGATCACGCTGCTATTGACAACGATATCAGCTGATGCAGTACCAAAATGCACGATAGCATTACCGACTTTCTTTGTATCTGAAACCGTAAATATCACAGCACCAATGCGGATTTCGCCTTGGTCGCCAGTTTGACCGCCCGCTTCAGCGTAGAAAGGGGTTTGGTTTAATACCACCGCACCGGCTTCGCCAGCAGCTAATGTTGCCACTTCTTTGTTACCTTGAATTAGCGTAACGATTTCAGCATCAGATGTTAATGTTTGATAACCTAAAAACGCAGTATCAACATCTAGTTTAACCATTTCGTTGTAATCTTTATCGAAGCTAGAACCTTGGCGTGCACGTTGACGTTGCGCTTCCATTGCCACTTCGAAGCCAGCTTCGTCAATCGTTAACTCGCGTTCACGCGCAATATCAGCCGTTAAATCAGATGGAAAACCGAACGTGTCGTAAAGTTTGAATACCACTTCACCAGGAACAACGGTTCCTTCTAACTGTTCTAGTTCATTATCAAGAATGTTCAGACCACGCTCTAGCGTTTTACCAAACTGTTCTTCTTCAATCAGTAATATTTTCACGATAGCATCTTGTTGATTAACAAGATCATCAGACACGTTACCCATTAGCTCGACTAATTTAGCGACAAGTTTATGGAAAAATGCGCCTTTAGCACCCATTTTATTACCATGGCGCACTGCGCGACGGATAATACGACGCAGTACATAACCGCGACCTTCATTTGATGGCATAACACCATCTGCAATCAAGAAACCACAAGCACGAATATGATCGGCAATGACACGCAGTGATTTATTCTCTAAATCCGTTGTACCAACCACTTCTGCGGTGTGTTTAATTAAATTCTGGAATACATCTATATCGTAATTTGAATGACCATTCTGAATAATTGCAGCAATACGCTCAAGACCCATACCAGTATCAACTGATGGCTTAGGTAACGGATCCATAGTACCGTCTTGTTGACGGTTGAATTGCATGAATACTAGATTCCAGATCTCGATAAAACGATCGCCATCTTCTTCTGGTGAACCAGGAGGGCCGCCCCAAATATGCTCACCATGATCGTAGAAAATTTCAGAACATGGACCACAAGGACCAGTATCACCCATTGACCAAAAGTTATCTGAATCAAATTTTTTCTCTGGTGATTTATCACCGATACGGATAATTTTATCTTCTGGCACACCCACTTTATTAGCCCAAAATGAAAATGCTTCATCATCTGTTTCATACACAGTGACAAGTAACTTTTCTTTTGGCAATTTAAGCGTTTCAGTCAAAAATTCCCAAGCAAATAAGATCGCGTCTTGCTTAAAGTAATCACCAAAGCTGAAGTTACCTAACATTTCAAAAAATGTATGGTGACGCGCTGTATAACCAACATTTTCTAGATCATTGTGTTTACCACCAGCACGAACGCAACGTTGTGATGTTGTTGCACGTGTATATGCACGTTGTTCCGCGCCTAAAAATACATCTTTAAATTGGTTCATACCCGCATTAGTAAATAACAAAGTTGGATCGTTACCTGGTACAAGTGAACTACTTGCAATTTTTTGATGCCCTTTACTGGCAAAGTAATCGAGAAACGCGTTACGAATCTCAGACGTTGACATAGTCATGAAGCCGTCCTAGATGTTTAAAATGATGAGCAATCTAACAACCAAAAGATAGTTTTAGATCAATTAATGAGATGATTATATTTTATTCATTGCAATTGGTCGATACAGCATAGTGAATATCATCAAAAGAAAAGTGAGTATTATGGTAAATAACGCCCTGTTTTTTGATTTTTAGGCTGATAATGCCAATTTCATACAATTTACGTCGATGAATATCCGCTTCAAGTACGCTATAAACGCAAAAACGGGCAAAGGCCCGTTTCACAATTACTGCTGTATTAAATTATCAAATAGCTTCTTCGTTTTCTTCGCCAGTACGAATACGGATCACGCGCTCTACTGCAGTAACGAAAATCTTACCATCACCGATCTTACCTGTGTGCGCGGTTTCAACGATAGAGTCGATACAGGCGTCAACATCATCATCTTGTACAATCAGATCAAGTTTTACTTTAGGTAGAAAATCCACCATGTACTCTGCACCACGGTAAAGTTCGGTGTGGCCTTTTTGACGTCCAAATCCTTTTACTTCAGATACTGTCATGCCCGTGATACCGATTTCAGCAAGTGCTTCACGTACATCATCCAGTTTAAACGGTTTTATGATCGCTTCTATTTTTTTCATTTTTCAGTCCCTTTTCGCCATGTACCTAAACTTTTTATAGATCATAGCATACCGAAGCCTAAATTAATTTCCAGTCACAGTGACCACTAAGGCTAACTAAATCAACGAAATACTGCTTAAATCACGCGTTTATTGATTTACCTGTAATCATTGGATTTCAGCTAGGGTAATGCGCACATCGTCGAGCTAGCTCTTAAGCACATGAGATTGAATCCTGATTCCTTTCCAGAGTTCATTATTAGCTCACTTAAACCTGTTTAATACGTAATTCAGGTGGCACTTCAAAAATGGTATTCTCTTGACGGCCTTCAACTTCAGTAACTAACTTACCACCAAATTCTTGTAATTTAGCCACAACTTCATCAATCAAAATCTTAGGTGCAGATGCACCTGCAGTAACACCAATTTTATTTTTACCAATCAGTAAATCAGGATCAATATCCCCTGCATTGTCGATCAAATAAGAAGATACGCCAATATTTTCAGCTTTTTCACGTAAGCGATTTGAATTAGAAGAGTTCTTCGAACCAACCACAAACATGATATCAGCTAGATTAGCCAGTGTTGATACCGCATCTTGACGATTCTGCGTCGCATAGCAAATATCATCTTTGCGTGGACCTTGGACATTCGGAAAACGAACTCTTAAGGCATCAATAATTTCAGAGCAATCATCCACAGATAGGGTAGTTTGCGAGCTATAGGTTAGATTATTCGGATCTTTCACTTCCAGCGTGGCAATATCAACTACTGATTCGACTAAATACATGCCACCTTCAGCGTTATCGTATTGGCCCATTGTGCCTTCGACTTCAGGATGACCTTTATGCCCGATAAGCACACATTCAACGCCTTTACGGCTAGCACGCGTCACTTCCATATGCACTTTTGTTACCAAAGGGCAGGTCGCATCAAAGACTTTTAAATCACGACGTTTAGCTTCTGCTTGTACCGCTTTTGATACGCCGTGAGCGCTAAAAATAACCACACGACCGTCCGGCACTTCGTTGAGTTCTTCAACAAAAATTGCCCCCTTTTCTTTTAAGCTATCGACAACATAGCGATTATGTACAACTTCGTGGCGTACATAAACAGGGGTTTCAAATAGCTCGAGTGCGCGATTAACAATGCTAATAGCACGGTCTACACCAGCACAAAAACCACGAGGGTTGGCAAGTAGAATTTCCATCATAAACCTTTATTCATTATCTATTTTTAATATTTCAACAGCAAACGTTACAATCTGACCAGCCAAAGGATGGTTAAAATCGACAGTTACCGAATCACCAACTACATCACGGATCATACCTGGCAATTCAGCGCCATCAGGCTGAGTAAATGCGACAATCAAACCAATTTCAGGTTGCACATCAGTAAACTTCGAACGATCTAAATAATAGATATTATCAGGGTTTGATTCACCGAATGCATCATTAGGTTGCAACTCGAAGCTACTCTTATCGCCTACTTTCAGGCCACGTAAACAGCGTTCAAAATTATCCGTTAAACTGCCGTCACCAATCACTAATTTTGCAGGTTTACCTTGTAATTCAGTGCTATCGGCAACTGAGCCATCTGCCAAAGTAATGGTAAAATGCATTAACACTTGGCTATCATCGCCAATCACTACATTGCATTCAGTATCGAGAGTTAAAGTATTATCTGTCACTTGTTGATTCCTTATCATTTTTGCCTTCCATAATAGCTTCTAGTACCAACATTGCTGCACCAATACAAATCCAAACATCTGCCAGATTAAAAATAGGAAAATGGCTGGTATTCCAATAGACATGTAAAAAATCAATTACATAACCGTGAATAATTCGATCATATAAATTACCTAATGCGCCACCCAAAATGAGCGCATAAGAAATGTTACTCCAATATTGAGTAAAGCTTTGTTTTCTTAACCAATAGATTAATAATCCAGAAACACTCAGCGCGATAATGCCAAATAACCAACGTTGCCAGCCGCCCGCATCAGATAACATGCTAAATGCAGCGCCATAGTTGCGTGCATAAGTAAAATTAAAGACTGGCAAGATATTAATTGATTCGCCCAATCTAAAATTATTAATCACAAATAACTTAGTCAGTAAGTCGGTAAGAAATACTACAACCGTTAACCACAACCAACTTAATCCACTTTTATTCTTTAACATACCTTGCTTTACTCACTTTTGGCTTACTGTGCTTTTAGTTTTAAACATTGTTACTACAGAAACTGAACGGCAATCATAGCATTTTCATTTCGGGGAAGATGCTTTTCTAGGCAAAAAAATACCCACCGTATTTACGCCTATTTATAAATAGGCACACGGTAGGTATATTATTTAGCTTAAATGATTAAGCAAATTGACGTTGTTCGCCTTCGCCATCAATATTGTCTTCACAACGAGCACACAATGTTGGATGAACTTCAGACTGACCAACAGTGTCGTTATGGTGCCAGCAACGCTCGCACTTCTCAGTTTCACTCTTAGCAACGCTGATCCATAAACCATCGATAGCGCTTGCTTCAACATCAGCGGGCGCTTCAGTTACAGCCACAACGTTAGTATTTGACGTTAGTAATAGGAAACGTAATTCATTACCTAACTTACCAAGGTCAGCTGCAAGTTCAGCATTTGCATATAGCGTTACATCAGCTTGCAGAGAACCACCAACAACCGCGTTGTTACGTGCAAGTTCAACGGTCTTGTTCACTTCACTACGCACAGCTTGTAGCTTGCTCCAATAAGCGTTGTTTAGCTCAGCATCATCAGCAAGCGGTGTTAGACCTGTGTACCATTCTTCAGTAAATACATACTCAGAACGTTCACCTGGCATTGCGTTCCAGATTTCAAACGATGTAAAGCTTAAGATAGGTGCAGTCCAACGAACCATAGCTTCTAAGATATGGAACATCGCAGTTTGACAGCTACGACGAGCAATACCGTCTGATTTAGCTGTGTACTGACGATCTTTAATGATATCTAAGTAGAAGCTACCTAATTCAATTGAACAGAATGTCATTAGCTTTTGCGTTACATTCTGCATTTGGTAGTTTTCATAATCAGCTAGGATTTCAGTTTGTAGTGCGTGTGCACGACCAACAGCCCATTGATCTAATGCCACCATGTCTTCTGCTGCAACCATATCTGTTTCAGGGTTGAAACCTTCAAGATTAGACAGTAGGAAACGGGCAGTATTACGGATACGACGGTAAGCGTCAGCACTGCGATCTAAGATCTCGTCAGATACTGTCATTTCACCTGTGTAATCTGTACTTGCAACCCACCAGCGTAATACATCACCGCCAAGACGGTTCATTACGTCTTGTGGTGCCATTACGTTACCGATAGATTTAGACATCTTACGGCCTTTGGCATCAACAACAAAACCATGGGTTAACACGTCTTTGTAAGGTGCTTTACCGTGAATAGCAGTTGAAATCATTAATGATGATTGGAACCAACCACGGTGTTGATCTGAACCTTCAAGGTAAAGATCGATATCAGCGCCGTCGTATTCTTTACGAGCATCAACAACAGAGAAGTGTGTTGAACCCGAATCGAACCATACGTCTAATGTATCAGGTGCTTTCGTGTAGTTAACTGCATCGTCACCCAATAAATCAGCAGAATCTAGATCCCACCAAGCTTGAATGCCTTTTTGCTCAACTAAGTTAGCAATATCTTGCATTAACTCAGCAGAACGAGGATGCGGTTCTTGGGTTTCGTTGTGCACGAATAAAGAAATTGGCACGCCCCACGTACGCTGACGAGAAATACACCAGTCAGGACGATTCGTTACCATGCTCTCGATACGCTCTTGACCCCATGAAGGAACCCATTGCACATCTTGAATTTCTTTCATTGCCGCATTACGTAAACCATTTTGTTCCATACTGATAAACCATTGTGGTGTCGCACGGAAAATGATTGGCGTTTTGTGGCGCCAGCAATGTGGGTAGCTGTGTTTCAGCACCTGGTGGTTTAGTAACGCACCTTTTTCAGTTAGCACTTCAAGTACGCTATCGTTGGCTTTAAATACATGCTGGCCAGCAAATAAAGGCGTATCTTCAAGATAAACACCGTTGTTGCCAACAGGGTTTGCAATTTCTAGATTATAACGTAGACCAGCCACGTAATCTTCTTGACCGTGACCCGGTGCAGTATGCACAACACCTGTACCCGCTTCAGTCGTGACGTGATCAGCTAAGATAGCTGGTACATCGAAATCGTAGAATGGGTGGTTAAAGCGTAAGTTTTCTAGTGCAGCACCAGTACAAGTACCGAGTATCGTGAAGCTTTCTGGTGCAAATGCAGCCATGCAAGCTTCAACTAAGTCTGTTGCTAGAATTAACTGTTGTGAACCCGTTTCAGTTACCATGTTAACTAATGAGTATTCTACTCTTTCAGCTAGTGCAACCGCGCGGTTAGCAGGTAATGTCCAAGGTGTAGTAGTCCAGATAACAGTTGACACTAAACCTTCAACATCGCTACCGAATACCGCTTTCACAGCCGCTTGATCTTGTGCAGTAAAACGCACGTAGATAGCAGGTGATTTCTTATCTTCGTATTCTACTTCTGCTTCAGCAAGTGCAGAACCACAGTCTGTACACCAATGAACAGGTTTAGAACCTTTTTGTAAGTGACCGTTTTCAACGATTTTACCTAAAGCGCGGATAATGTTTGCTTCAGTGCTGAAATCCATCGTTAAGTACGGATTCTGCCAATCGCCTAATACACCTAAACGGATGAAGTCTTTACGCTGACCGTCAACCTGTTTTGTCGCGTATTTACGACATTCTTCGCGGAACTGCGCAGCCGTTACTTTACGACCCGGTTTGCCCACTTTCTTTTCTACCATTAATTCAATCGGTAGACCGTGACAATCCCAACCAGGAATGTAAGGTGCATCGAATCCAGACAAGCCTTTGGCTTTAATAATAACGTCTTTTAGGATCTTGTTAACTGAGTGACCAATGTGAATGTTACCATTCGCATAAGGAGGACCATCGTGCAAAATAAAGGTTTTTTTACCTTTTTTAGCAGCACGGATTTTTCCGTATAAATCATCAGTCGTCCACTGCTTTAACATATTTGGTTCGCGGTTCGCTAAATTAGCGCGCATTGCGAAGCCAGTTTTTGGCAGGTTCAGCGTTTTTTTATATTCGCTCATGTATCCTAATTCCGTTATTGTCTTATACTTATTACGTAATGTAATGGGTATGATTTAAAATTAAACTGACAGGCCAAAATAATTCTTGGCTGCAATGACATCTCTTTCTATTTGCTGACGAAGTACATCGAAAGATGCAAATTTTTCTTCACCGCGTAATTTTATTTTCAGTACAACCTCTAACTGTTTACCGTAAAGATCGCCATCAAAATCAAATAAATTTACTTCCAGCTGTGTACGTACGCCACCCACTGTAGGCCGCTTACCAATATTGGCAACGCCCTTGATAGCATCATCACTGATACCTAACACTTCAACTACGTAAACGCCATTAATAGGGTCTACGCAGCGTTTTAACGGTATATTCGCGGTCGGGAAACCGATAGTTCGGCCCAATTTAGCGCCATGCGAAACCTTACCGAAAATACTAAATGGTCGACCTAATAGTTTTTCAGCTAAAGCCAGATCATCCAAAGATAAAGCATTGCGGATCATGGTACTGCTTACGCGTTCTTTATCAACGCTAAAAGTACTCATGCTCACGACTTCAAAGCCAAATTTAGCACCCGCAGCTTGCAACATAGCAAAGTTACCTTGGCGTTTATGGCCGAAACAAAAATCATCGCCAACAACCAAATACTTAACGCCCAGTTTGTTAACTAATAACAGTTCGATAAACTCATCTGCAGACAACGCTGCAAATTTTCGGTTGAAATGAACACATAATAATTGATCTATATTTTCGTTTTTTAGCGCAGCATATTTATCACGTAAACGCGTTAAACGAGCTGGCGCCTTGTCCCCAATCATCATCTCTAGTGGTTGTGGCTCAAATGTCATCACAGTGGAAGGCAGTTGCAATTCTGAGGATTTTTTACGTAATTGCTGCAATACCGATTGGTGGCCAAGATGAACGCCATCAAAGTTACCGATAGTTAAAATGCACCCTTGATGTTTAGGCTTCAGATTGTGAATGCCTCGAATCAACTCCATAATTATGCCAACTATTCCACTAAAACGACAAATTATATCTTAGTCGGAGCAAGGGGTCAGTAACAATTTACCCTTGCTCTACAATTTACGTTATTGACTATAAAAAACGGTCTACTCCGCTTTAAAATGGCGCGGTCGTAAACCAGTTATAAAGAGGCAGCTAAAGTAACTAGTGACAGCTAAGAAAATTAATCCGAATAGACACAAAGCACTGTCCAATAACCCCCATTCGAGCCATTGCGACATAGCCGGGTTCGCGTAAATAATAATACTCGCCATCGCTAAGGCACTAACCAGTAAACGTACAATAATGCTAAAAGTATCTTTTTTTATTTTATAAACATCACGTTTATGCAATCCCCAGTACAACAAACCAGCGTTCAACGTCGCAGAAGCGGCGGTGGCCATAGCCAAACCAACATAACCAAATGGAATAGCGAGCACAACGTTAAAGCCCATATTGCTGACCATAGCGATAATGCCAAACTTAACCGGTGTCTTAGTATCTTGGCGCGCATAGTAGCCCGGTGCTAATACCTTAATTAGCATAAAACTCAATAACCCCGAGCCATACGCCATCAAACTCATGGAAGCCATAGAGACATCTTCAGCGCTAAACTCACCGCGCATGAACAGTACTTTTAACATAGGACTAGCCAACACGATCATGCCAAGCATCGCCGGAAAGCCTAATAACAGCACAATTTTAACCCCCCAATCCATGGTTTGTTGAAACTCTTGTGCTGAGCTAGCAGCGTGCTTTTTCGATAAGGCAGGCAAAATGACCGTCGCAATGGCAATGCCAAATAATCCCAAAGGAAACTCTAATAAGCGATCCGAGTAATATAACCAACTAATTGAGCCCGTCATCAAAAAGCTAGCAATAAAGGTATCAAACAATAAGTTAATCTGACTTACCGATACACCAAACATGGCTGGCAGCATTAATTTACGAATTTTAATCACGCCTTCGTCATGCCAACCCCATTTCGGTTTTACGAGCATATTTTCTTTCGCAAGAAAGGGGATTTGAAATAGAAACTGGATCAGGCCACCAATGAAAACACCGAGCGCCAAGCCAATTTCAGGCTGGTCAAGGTTTGGGGCGATGAATAATGCCGCGCCAATAATGGCAATATTAAGAAAAACGGGGGTAAAAGCAGCAACAGCAAATTTGCCGAGAGTATTTAAAATGGCCCCTGATAAAGCCGTAAATGTAATAAACCATAAATAAGGAAAAGTAATTTTGAGCATAAAAGCAGCAAGTTCGAACTTATGCGCATCAGGTCCATCATTTAGCCAGTCAACAAACCAACCAGCACCGAACAAAATTGTTATAACAGGAGAGCCAATAACCCCCACTAAGGTCACGACTGTCACTAGCACACCCAAGGTACCCGAGACCGAAGCGATGAGTTTTCTCACCTTATCAGGGTCGCCATCATGTTGATATTCAGACAGAACAGGCACAAAGGCTTGAGCAAATGCGCCTTCGGCAAACAAGCGGCGTAAAAAATTAGGAATTTTATTAGCAAAGAAAAATACGTCTGCAGCGGCGCCCGCGCCCATTAGATTTGCCACAATAACATCGCGCACTAAGCCTAAAATACGCGATACCATGGTCATCGAACTGACGATCAATCCGGATTTTATTAATTTATTGCTCAAGAAATACCTTTTAATGTCACGAAACCTTGTTACATGCCATGGTTTGCTGCTAAAATATGTCGCACATCTTAACTGTCATCGCAGTTAGTTGCCAATATTTTGCCTGTTTATTACACAAAAATATTGACAAATATCGTTAGGCAGGGCATATTCCTCGCCTTTATAAAATTAACGTCTTTAGACATTTAGGAGTAGGACCTTGGCTAATATCAAGTCTGCTAAGAAACGCGCAATCCAATCTGAAAAACGCCGTCAACATAACGCTTCACGTCGTTCTATGATGCGTACACTAACAAAGAAAGTTATCGTAGCTATCGCTTCAGGTAACAAAGAAGAAGCTACTGCAGCATTCGTTGCTGCACAACCGATTCTAGATCGTATGGCTGCTAAAGGCCTGATCCACGCAAACAAAGCTGCTCGCGTTAAGAGCCGTCTTTCTGCAAAGATCAAAGCTCTTTAATTAAAGCTTTATACGATAATAAAAAAACCAGCTTTAAGCTGGTTTTTTTATATCTAATATTTAGCCGCTAAATATTTAACTGTTAAATAGTTTCTACATTATCAATTTAAATCATTCACTATCTTAATCTTTTTCTTCGTTGGATTTTTTATTACCACGCTTTCTACTGCGCTGCCTTTGTATTCTTCATCCACTTTTGTCGCTCTGGCTAATAAAATATAGCCCAGCACAGCGGCGAGTGTTGAACCGAGTAAGATCCCTAAGCGTGCCAAATCGGCCATCGAGTCATCAGTAAATGCCAATGACGTAATAAACATCGACATGGTAAAACCAATACCACACAACACTGAAACCGCAAAAATATGCCTAAACGTAATACCATCAGGCAAATGCGCTATTTTATATTTCACCGCTAACCAACTAATAGAGAAGATACCCAGAGGTTTCCCAATAAACAAACCCAATGCAACACCTAAAGGCAAAGCCGACGCTATATCACTCCAAGCAATATTAGTTAATGACACGCCAGCGTTAGCAAATGCAAATAACGGCAAGATCCAATACTTGCTCCAAGGGTGCAACCAACGCGCCAATGTTTTCGCTGGTGAACGTGGGTTCTCCACATCATCTTTATCATCTTCTCGATATAAAGGGATCGCAAAACCAATAATCACACCTGCCAATGTGGCATGTACGCCCGATTTTAAAACCGCAACCCACAGCAATGCACCAACAATCAAATAAGGCGTCAAACTCATGACTTTATAACGACTCAACAACCACAACATTACGATGCAAACCGCCGCAACACTCAGTGATAAAACAGACAAACCAGTGGTATAAAACAACGCGATGATAATAATAACGCCAAGATCATCCATGATCGCCAATGCTAATAAAAATATTTTTAGATTAAGTGGAACTCGATTGCCCAGTAGTGACAACACACCCAGTGCAAAAGCAATATCAGTGGCAGCCGGAATAGCCCAACCACTCAATGCTTCAGGGCTACTACCATTAAATGCCAGATAAACCAATGCGGGCGCTAACATACCGCCCACAGCAGCAATAATTGGAAATAACGACTTCTCCCTTGTCGCCAAAGCACCTTCGACCAACTCTTCCTTTACTTCTAAGCCAATAAGCAAAAAGAAAACTGCCATTAAACCATCATTGATCCAGTGACTTAATGACTTATTAATATCAATATCAGCAACACGAACCTGTATTTCAGTGTGGAGAAAACCAAGATATATTTCAGAAAAAGAGGAATTTGCCACTATCATAGCTAAAATTGCAGCAATGATAAGTAATACCCCACCTGAAGATTCGGAATGAAAAAACCGTATTAGAATTCTTTTCACATTCACCTTCCTATGCAAATAAATGAAATAACCAACAGCCCAAGTATAGAAAGTTCACGAAAATATGATTTTTTATTTAATAATTGAGCCACATTAATAACAAAATAAAATAAATAATTTGCGATGGACATAAACCACACCTCACACTACTTACATACCAGCAATGACAATTACTTGAAACTAGTTATTCAAAAAATATAATATTAATAGGGAGAAATATACTAGATACACACATAATTGCCTGAGTAAGTCATAAAAATAACTTATTTCTAATCCACACCATAAATTTTCTAATCATTGGGACAGATAACGCCCTCTGTGAATACCCAGTATTGACTAGGTCTTGATGGATTATTAGCCCTCGACTTAAACGAGTTAGCTAAATAAGGACAAGAAACCCTTCCATGCAGCATAAATATGAACTTAGCACTTTATGCAGGGTTAATTTTATGTAAAAATCGCCTACCAAATTTAGCTGAATTAATAAGGGTTAGAGCAGATGAAGCAGTATCTCGATTTATGTCAAAGAATTGTAGACCAAGGTGTTTGGATCGAAAACGAACGCACTGGCAAACGCTGTCTTACTGTTATCAACGCCGATCTAACCTATGATGTTGCAGCCAATGAATTCCCTCTTGTAACCACCCGTAAAAGTTTCTGGAAATCAGCAATTGCTGAAGTTTTGGGTTATTTACGTGGTTATAATAATGCCGCTGACTTTCGCGCTCTTGGCACTAAAACTTGGGACGCTAACGCGAATGACAATGCGACTTGGCTAGCCAGTACACACCGTAAAGGTGAAGATGATATGGGTTACGTTTATGGTGCGGTCGCGCGTAACTGGATTAAACCTCAGGGTGGCAGCATCGACTTATTACGTCAAATTGTAGATAATCTGACTAAAGGTATCGATAACCGCGGTGAGATCCTCACCTTCTTTAATCCTGGCGCTTTTGAACTTGGTTGCTTACGCCCTTGCATGTATAGCCATCATTTTTCGCTGCTTGGTGATACTTTATATCTCAATAGTACCCAACGCTCATGCGATGTCCCGCTAGGTTTGAATTTTAATATGGTGCAAGTGCATGTATTGCTAGCAATCATGGCTCAGATCACCGGTAAGAAGCCTGGTCAAGCTTATCATAAGATAGTGAACGCCCACATTTATGAAGATCAACTGGACCTAATGCGTGATGTACAGCTAAAACGCGAGCCACTGACATTACCCAAATTATGCATAAATCCGAAAATCAAAACCCTTGAAGACATAGAAACTTGGGTAACCTTAGCTGATTTTGATGTAATAGATTACCAACATTATGACGCGATTAAATATCCATTTTCTGTTTAATAAACCCCATTTTGCAAGTTGCTAACACATGAGGTCTTTTATGACTTCATTGAGAATCCTAAGCACAAAGCACAACAATTGCCTTCCAAACGAGCATATTTGGACAACTTAGGTATACTATTCCGATGAAAATTCCAAAACGCATACAACCACTGATTGACGCAGGTCTTGTCGATGACGTGATAGGTCAACTAATGAGTGGCAAAGAAGCCTCTGTTTATACTGTTCGCTGTGGTGAAAATATTCGCTGTGCTAAAGTTTATAAAGAGGTAATCCAACGCAGCTTCAAAAAAGCAGCACAATATCAAGAAGGCCGAAAAAGCAAAAATAGTCGCCGCAGCAGAGCCATGGAAAAAGGCTCTAAATACGGTCGAGCTCAGCAAGAAGAAGCATGGCAGAATGCCGAAGTCGATGCGTTATATAAATGTGCAGCAGCTGACGTGCGAGTCCCTCACCCTTATGGCTGTTTCGATGGCGTATTGCTGATGGACCTAGTCACTGATGAAGACGGCGATGTTGCTCCACGCCTTAACGATATATCTCTGTCTGAACAACAAGCGATGACAGATCACAGCCAAATGATGGTGTATATAACTAAAATGTTATGCGCTGGTATCGTCCACGGTGATTTATCTGAATTTAATGTTTTAGTGGATGGCAATGGTCCAGTCATTATCGACATGCCTCAGGCTGTAGATGCATCGGCGAATAATAACGCTGAAGCCATGTTTGCGCGCGATGTAAATAACATGACTAACTATTATTCACAATTCGCCCCTCAATTGGCCACAACCAAATATGCGAAAGAAATGTGGGCTTTATATGAGAAAGGCGAATTAACGCCAGAAACAGAGCTCACAGGCTTATTTACAGAAGATACTAGCACTACTGACGTTGGCAGCATTCTTGATGAAATCGATGCCGCATTTGAAGAAGAGCAAGAACGTTTAGAAAGAATTAGCGATGCAGAGTCTATCGACTAATTCAACCAAATGATTCAATCGTCAACATAATTATATATAGCGTATGCCAAAACCAAAAAAAGCCAATCATTTGATTGGCTTTTTTTTATAGCTAAACTAACGCAATTAACTATTAATATATTAACGCGTAGATTTACTCGCAGCTTGTGGCGCTTTACGGTAAGCAATATACATAATGACCGCACCAATAAATATCATTGGTGTTGATAGGATTTGTCCCATACTGATCAAATCAAAATACAAACCTAGCTGAGAATCTGGCTGACGGAAGTACTCGGCAACAAAACGGAATACACCATAACCCAGCATAAATAAGCCCGATACAGCGCCAACAGGACGTGGTTTACGCGCAAACAACTGTAAGATAACCAGCAATAACACACCTTCCATTGCAAATTGATAGAGCTGACTCGGATGACGCGGTAAATCACCACCAGTTGGGAAGATCATAGCCCAAGGCACGTCGGTCACACGACCCCAGAGTTCGCCATTAATAAAGTTACCAATGCGACCCGCAGCTAAACCAAATGGCACCATTGGCGCGATAAAATCGGCAATAGTAAAGAAAGAACGTTGAGTTTTACGACCGAAATAAGCAAAAGCCAGCAATACACCGATTAGCCCGCCGTGGAAAGACATACCGCCTTCCGAGATCTTAAATAGGTACATTGGATCGTCGATAAACAACCCAAAATTATAAAACAGGACGTAGCCAATTCGACCACCTAAAATAACACCTAAGAAGCCATAAAATAATAAATCCCCGACTTCTTCTTTATTCCAACCACTACCCGGTTTTGCCGCAGCTCGATTCCCCATCCAATTGGCAAATAAAAAGCCCAAAAGATACATCAAGCCATACCAATAAACATTAATTGGACCCAAGCTAATCGCCACTGGATCTATGCTGGGAAATTGTAAATATGTCTGCGACATTCGTTCATTCCTGAATCTAAATAGTAAACTTAAGTTATCTGCAGCATCCCTGTTCAAGACAGATATTCTACAAATCGAATAAAATAATTAATGGATAAATATACAACAGTAACTCAGCAGTGAATAGCACTGATTGGCTAAGAGATTGGATAATTTACCTAAATTGACAAGATTAATGAGGAGATATGGCTTTAAAAGCAGCATAAAAAAATACCAACACCATCAAACCAAATAGCTTAGTTTAACTGTGTTGGTATTCAAATTTAACGACGTTTACGTTTCACATCTTTACGCATAAAAGGCAATGCAACCGGTGCAAACTCTTTCATAACTCGACGATAAACGTCTTTCTTAAACGACACGACTTGACGAACAGGATACCAATAACTGACCCAACGCCAATCATCAAACTCCGGATGTCCAGTACGCTGAAAGTTGATTTGACTGTCACTCGCTTCCAAGCGCAGTAAAAACCATTTTTGCTTTTGTCCAATGCAGACTGGCTTACTATCCCATCTAACTAATCGTTTCGGCAGCTTATACTTCAGCCATGTTTTTGATGACGCCAAAATTGAAATATCATTTGGCTTCAGGCCGACCTCTTCGTATAGCTCTCTATACATTGCTTGCTCTGCGGATTCGCCATCGTCCACACCACCTTGCGGAAATTGCCAAGAATGTTGCCCGCAACGTTTAGCCCATAATACTTGGCCTTCACGATTACAAATAAGGATACCTACATTGAGACGATAGCCATCGCTATCAATCACATGAGCACCTTAGGGTGAAATTTACTTACCTCGATTGTTTCATATAAATGTATTATCAGCAAATTTGCAGTTAGCGTTTATCACATTTACACCTTTCGCCTTATTTATACTCAAGATCAACCCAAAACAACTTAGAGATCTAAAAACACACAACAAGCTCAATTTACCAACAATGTGAACAAAAAAGATCAACGGCACTAAGATCCAGATAGTTATCCACAACTACTTTCCCATTAAACAGCGTACTTTGGGTTAAAATCTGTTAACAATTGAACAAATACAGTTTTATTAACAATGATCCGGATCCTAACCGAAGGTTATCCCCGTTTTCTGTGGATAACCTTGTGAAAAGAGCCGGTTGTGGACAACAATCAAAATTAAATTGCATAACTGATTCAAAAAACCACTGTATAAGAAAATTTTTATTAATTAAAAACAATGACTTAATGATATTATTTCAACACTTAAAATTAACAACAAAAAAGATCGAAATAAGTCTTCACTTTGTACAATAAGTAGCCGTTAACAGCTAGATCAAAAGGTGTTATTCTGATAGAGAAATCAAATAAAGCAGAAGCATAATGAACAGCATTAACAACCGTCCTAACAATATCACCGAGTTACTCGAGCGGGCTCAGCAGATTGCTGGCTTCACACTCCAGCAAGTGGCACAGCTTAATGGCCTCAATGCACCTGAAAACTTGCGTAAGAAAAAAGGTTGGATAGGACAATTATTAGAACTTCATCTCGGTGCAAGTGCGGGTAGTAAACCGATTCAAGATTTTCCAGAGCTTGGTGTAGAATTAAAAACGATTCCGATTAATCAGCAAGGCAAACCACTTGAGACCACATTTGTTTGTGTTGCACCGTTAACTGGTAATCACGGGGTTACTTGGCAAACCAGTAATATTGCTAACAAACTACAGAAAGTACTTTGGATCCCAGTACTCGGAGAGCAAGAGATCCCCGTTGCAGAGCGCATCATAGGCTCACCATTATTGTGGCAACCAAGTGATGAAGAAAACGCCCAGCTAAAACAAGATTGGGAAGAATTAATGGATATGATCGCACTAGGGAAAGTAGAGAACATCACCGCTCGGCACGGTAAATACCTGCAACTCAGACCTAAAGCTGCGAACAATACAATCCGCACCAAAGCCTATGGCTCCGAGGGTCAGATCATTAAAGTATTACCTCGTGGCTATTATCTAAAGAAAGCTTTTACTCATCAATTACTCAAAAACCACTTCGCTATTTAGCCGTTTTATCATCCTTAGGATCTTTTCTATCGATAGACTAGGATCCTAAATTCTAAGCAAAAAAAAGCCCGTCAAATGACGGGCCTTAAACTGCATGAAAAATGGATTACTTACGTTTACCCAATTTTTCTTTAATACGTGCAGCTTTACCAGTAAGACCACGTAGGTAGTATAGCTTAGCTTGACGAACATCGCCGTGACGCTTAACAGTGATGCTTGCTACCACTGGAGAATGTGTTTGGA
>Ga0209395_1001468_pt1 | contig 32942 bp, 31 predicted proteins | sample GOMGulsemesocosm_3_FD_184635 | JGI IMG/M metagenome (GOLD analysis project Ga0209395, IMG submission 184635) | Methane-oxidizing microbial communities from mesocosms in the Gulf of Mexico - GOM9D Gulf of Mexico (SPAdes) (version 2) | ecosystem: Environmental > Aquatic > Marine > Cold seeps... | reverse complement strand
TATTTTAAAAGTTTTTTTCAACTCCTAAACAACAACCTAAAAACACACCTCTTAATGAACTTACCACTACTAAAACCTCGTTGAAAACTCAGCCGTTTTGCGGGTGCAAATATACCCCCTTTCTTCTCTTATAACCTAACTTTTAAATAGGTTTTTTTGAAGTATTTTACTAACTGCTGGAAACGTGAGGATTAATTGTTGTGAAATGCTTTGTTTTGTTGTAAAAAAAACACCTTAATAATTTTAACCAGCAATATTATTTTGCGTTAGCGATAGTAACAGCCTCCCTTTCCGTTCTTAAAAAAAGTTAACCCATATTGATTCTTACCATTTTCACAGAACCAACTTGAAATTAATTAACTATCCCACGAAAAAGATATAATGAATAGCGCGACCTGAAGCAACAACACCTCCCCCTCTTCATATCAGTAGACAGTAGGCAATAGGCAATAGGCAATAGGCAATAGGCAATAGGCAATAGGCAATAGGCAAAATAAAATTTCAAAATAACAAGTATAAATTATGCGTATTAAAAAAAAAGATTGCTTTGCTCAGCTCATTACAACATGCAAAAAAAAAGCCGCTCCTTACAGAACAGCTTTCAATATATAATTACAAATTTACACCTTATTATATACCAACATAATTACTCGGCGTAATTTGCTTTAACTCATTTTTGATTGTATCTGAAACTTCCAATGTATCAATAAAATTTGCAATAGAATTTTTATTAATCTTCTCATTAGTCCTTGTCAAACCTTTCAATGCTTCATAAGGATTAGGATACCCTTCTCTTCTTAATATATTTTGAATTGCTTCTGCTACTACTGGCCAATTGTTTTCTAAATCTTCAGCAAACTTAGATTCATTCAACAATAATTTATTCAATCCTTTTAATGTAGACTGGAAACCTATCAAAGTATGCCCAAAAGGAACCCCTACATTACGTAATACCGTACTATCAGTTAAGTCACGCTGTAATCTTGATACTGGCAATTTAGCAGATAAATGTTCGAAAACTGCATTTGCAATCCCTAAGTTTCCTTCTGAATTTTCAAAATCAATAGGATTAACTTTATGTGGCATTGCTGAAGAACCTACTTCTCCTGCTTTAATTTTTTGCTTGAAGTACTCCATTGCCACATACTGCCAGATATCTCTATCCAAATCAATGACTATAGTATTTATTCTTTTTAAATTATCAAATAAAGCTGCCATATGGTCATAATGCTCAATTTGCGTTGTTGGATAAGAATGATACAAGCCTAAACCATTTACAAATTTAGATCCAAAAGCTTTCCAATCAATATTTGGATACGCTACTTTATGTGCGTTATAATTCCCTGTTGCCCCACCAAATTTGGCCGCACTTGGAATATCGTTTAATAAATTAAATTGCTCTTTTAAACGAACCACAAAAACCTCAATTTCTTTTCCTAAACGAGTAGGCGAAGCAGGTTGACCGTGAGTTCTTGCTAACATTGGAATATGCGCCCAATCAGAAGCCAATTCAGACAACCTATTTAACAACGCTGTATACTCAGGAATATACACATCTCCAATAGCTTCTTTTATAGATAATGGAATTGCAGTGTTATTGATATCTTGAGAAGTTAACCCAAAATGGATAAACTCTTTATATTGTGAAATGTTTAGTGTATCAAACTTTTCTTTAATAAAATACTCAACAGCTTTTACATCATGATTAGTTACTTTTTCAATATCTTTTATTGCTTGAGCATTTTCAGCTGTAAAGTTTTTGTAGATACCACGTAAACTATCAAATAATGAATTGTCAAAATCTTTTAATTGAGGCAAAGGAATTTCACATAACGCTACAAAGTATTCAATTTCTACTAATACCCTATATTTTATTAATGCTTCTTCAGAAAAATAAGGCGCTAAATTGGCCGTTTTACCTCTATACCTTCCATCAATTGGAGAAACTGCATTTAAAGCTGTAAGTGTCATTTTGTTGTGTGTTTTTTAATAAGGCGCAAAGATACGGAACGCTATAAAATAATGATACTCTTTTTTAAAATGATTACACACTATTTGTATTCTATAATAAAAAAGTATCTTTAACTATTATTCGATAACTTCACATCATGTTAAAAAAAGTAAGTACTGCATTCCTCATATTATTCATTATTTCGCAATTTTTCAGCCCTCAAAAAAACGAATACACCAGTATTCCTGAAAGTGATTTCATTTTAACTGAAAAACCACCTCAACAAATTACTGCTATCGTAAAAGAATCATGTTATGATTGTCATTCCAACAACACAATATACCCTTGGTACAACAGGATCACACCCATTAATTTTTGGTTAAAAGGACATATTAAAGGTGCGAAAGAAGAATTGAATTTTTCTGAATGGAAACATTATTCCTCAAAGAAAAAAACTCATAAACTAGATGAGTTTATCGAGATGCTAGAAAATAACAAAATGCCTTTAAGCTCTTATATATTAATGCATTCAGAAGCTAAACTTACTGACGATGAAACCAAAACATTAATTAACTGGGCAACTATCACTAAAATAAAATATGAAATAACCAATTTACCTCAGTAAATGAAGCTCAACCACAAACTAATTTTTCTTTTCTGTATTTCAATTATTAGCATTGTAGTAGTTTTTTCAATGAAACCAATTGCTCAAGATGAAAACTACCATAATTTTATTGATTCACGCACCTTTTTTAATATTCCAAATTTTAATAATGTAATCAGTAATATTGGGTTTATATTAATAGGTTGTTTCGGCTTTACTAGAGCTAAAATCACAACTAAGAAAAATAATTTACTTTACTTTTTACTCGGTGGGATTTTATTAACCGGAATCGGGTCAGGGTACTATCATTGGCGCCCCAACAACACTACTTTAGTTTTTGACAGACTGCCGATGGTTATTGTTTTTATGACATTTTTCACATTCATTATTACAAACTATATCAATACTAAAAACCTCAAAATACTCCTTACACTATTATTAGGAACCGGAATAGCAAGTGTATTATATTGGAGCTACACCGAAAGTATTGGAATAGGTGACTTAAGACCTTATGCTTTAGTTCAGTTTCTACCCTTACTATTAATCCCAATAATACTTTTACTCTTTAAAAAGAAGAACAATAATACATATTATATTTTCCCTGTTCTAGGATTTTATACCTTAGCAAAACTATCTGAACATTTTGATGAATTTATTTCTACTATTTCGAACGAAATTATTAGTGGCCACTCTATAAAACATCTTCTTGCAGCAATGGCAGCCTATTACATCTACAAATGGATGTATTTACTACAAAAGACTAGCAAGTAACTTTTCCGTTCCCTCACCTGCTCCCGACTTAAATATTGTTAAATTATCAAAATCAGCTTCACCAATCATTGGATTAGGGTCAATAACATAAATTGGCGTGTTTGGCTTTATATAATTCACCAATCCAGCTGCAGGATACACCTGCATTGACGTACCTATTACTACTAAAACATTTGCTTTTTCAACTAAGGCTATAGCTTTACCTATCATTGGCACTTCTTCACCAAACCAAACTATATGTGGTCTAAGCTGTGATTTTTCCTCACATAAGTCCCCTAACACTAAATCCTCTTCCCAGTCATACACTAATTGCTCATTTTTAGTGCTTCGAACTTTCCGTAACTCACCATGTAAATGCAGCACTGACGTGCTTCCGGCACGTTCATGTAAATCATCTACATTTTGAGTAACTACATGCACATTATAATGTTCTTCTAATTTTTGCAAACTAATATGTCCTTGATTTGGCTTTACAGTTTTTAACTGACCCCTCCTTTGATTGTAAAAATCCAACACCAATTCCGGATTATTATAAAACCCTTCAGGAGAAGCCACTTCCATAACATCATGACCTTCCCACAAACCATTGGCATCTCGAAAAGTAGCGATACCACTTTCTGCACTCATTCCTGCACCTGTTAACACTACTATATTTTTCATATTACCGAACAAACACTAACTCGTTTTTTTCCATATTGGAATATTCTTCAGAAAAAGAATAACCTTCATAATCAAACCCTTTTAAATCTTCAATGGAGTTCGCACCTGTATCTATTATATAGCGAACCATTAATCCTCTTGCTTTTTTAGCAAAGAAAGATATCACCTTTAGCTTATCATTCTTCCAATCTTTAAATATTGGTGTAATTACTGGAGACTTTAATGCTTTAATATCCACTGCAGCGAAATACTCATTACTAGCTAGGTTCACAAACAACTCCTCCACTTCTAATTCCGAATTTAGTTTTTTAGTAACCATAGGTTTCCAATATGAATGTAGATTTTTAGCTTTACCTACTGGAAACTTGGTCCCCATCTCTAACCGGTATGGCTGCATTAAATCTAGTGGTTTTAATACACCATATAATCCAGATAAAATCCTCAATGATTTTTGTAATTCCTTTATTTTATTTTCAGGTAATGTATACGCATCCAAACCCGTATACACATCACCATTAAAAGCATATACTGCCGGACGAGCATTTTCATTTGTAAATGGCAATTTCCAATCCTGATTACGTTGCCAATTCAATTCTGATAACTTATCAGATATTTTCATGAGTTTTGACAACTTTTTAGGCGATTCTTTTTTTAACAATCCGTTTATTTTTTTAGCCTCTTTTAAAAATGAAGCTTCTGAATGCACTTCAGTAGGTAGTTTTGTTTCAAAATCTAAAGATTTTGCCGGGGATATTACTATTTTCAAATCGTTATGTTTTTATTAAATTATAATTCAAAATCAACAACAAAACTACTTTTCTAAATAATAGAATTACTTTTGATTCGTTAAGCATTACATCAGTAAAAATAAACTAATTTAAATCGACAACCATTTATTAATGCAAAATTCTATCATTCAAATACAAAACCTTTCACATAACTATTCTAAATCTAAAAAGGTTTTAAATAATATTAGCTTAAACATTCCGAAAGGAGCTATTTATGGCTTTTTAGGACCTAATGGCGCTGGGAAATCTACAACCATGCAACTTATTACAAATATCCTCCCGAAACAATCTGGAGAAATTTGTTTTTTTGAAAAACCTTTACACGAACAGATACCAAGTGTTTTTTCTAAAATAGGTTCTTTAGTAGAGTCTCCTAGTTTGTATTTACACCTAAGCGGAATTGACAATTTAAGATGTATTACTACTTTAAAAAATATTTCGGAAGAGAAAATACCTTCTGTATTAGAGTTAGTAGGTTTATCTGAAAACGGTAAACAAAAAGTAAAACAGTATTCTTTAGGAATGAAACAACGTTTGGCAATAGCCATGACATTGTTGGGGGAGCCTGAAATTTTACTTTTAGACGAGCCTGTTAATGGCTTGGATCCTTCTGGAATTACAGAGATAAGAGAACTATTAGTTAAATTAAATAAAGAAAGAGGGATTACCATCTTTATTTCAAGCCACTTATTAAGTGAAATCGAAAAAATGTGTTCGCACGTTGGAATCATAGACAACGGTATACTCCAATTTGAAGGAACTATTGAAGAGCTAGCAGAAAAATCAGGTGAATGCAAACTAAGCGTTACTAGTAAAAACCTAAAGCCCCACAAAGCTATTTTAACTAATAACTACACTTCCATTGTTTTTAAAAACGACAGTCAGTTTACTGTAGTTTTAAATAATAAAGATGCCATTCCTAAGTTTTCAAAATTTATGATTCAGAACAATATTGATTTATATGAATTAAAAATTTTAGACGGGCTAGAAGAATGGTTCTTATCACTAACCTCACAAAAACAACTATAATGTCTTTACATAATTTTACAAAAACATTTAAAACCGAACTTATCAAAAAGAAAAGGTCGGGTATTTTTACATTAAGTATAATTCTTGGTGTTCTGTTACCGTTGGTTGGTACAATTATTATACTAGTTGCAGAAGATAATTTTAATAAAAACAGCACCCCAATTAATTATTACTTTAATCATTTAAAAAACTACATTATTCCTTATGCTAGTTTTTTATTACCATTATTAATTATTATTACAGCCAGTAAAACTGCACAAATAGACCACAAAAACAAAGGCTGGGACTTAATGGAAACACAACCCATCAGTAAGTTTTTAATTTATTTCTCAAAATATATTTTACTAACAATTAGTAATATCATTTCAATACTTACCTTTATAATTAGCACTCTTTTATTAAGTTGGATTGCAACTGCTGTAAAAACACCTGAAGCACATTTTGACCTAAGCGTTCCATTTTTACTTTTTTCAAAAGTAACTATTCGTTTGTTTATTGCTAGTATTTCCATTACAGCCATACAATATGTATTATCAGTACTAATAAGAAGCTTTATCTGGCCTATTATTATTGGCTTTTCCTGTTTAATATTACCATTAGCACTGAAGCCCTTTAACATCAGTCTGTTTTGGTTTCCGTACCAATTTATAAATGGCGTTGGCGCAAACCCAACAGGTAGCGATTTAAATAATTGGTTTATATATAGTGACTATTTAAGCATCCTATTTGCTTTTCTATTTTTGTTTATTGGATACAACTATTATAAATTAAAAACAACTCTTAATACCTTTTGGCACCCAAAATCAAACCTTCTAAAAACATTAGGAGTTTTACTCTTTTTTAGCGCAAGTACATTTACTCTTCTACAACCTATACAATTAGAAAAACACAACAGAACGGTACTAAAAGGAACTATTTCTAGCGACAAAACAATTGAATACGCATATTTATTTGACAAAACCGTAGGAGATACAATAGCAAAAATGCCTATTAAAAACAATTCCTTTTCTCATTATTTTACAGAGAATATTTCTGCTGACTATTATGATATTATTTTTGACCGATACGGCAAACATGATATTTTCTTTAGCAATAATGACAGCATCAATATTGATTACAAAAATTACGGAAACAAAAAGAGTATTTCCTTTAAAGGCACACGCTTAGCAGAACACCAACAAAACAAAAACAGTTCCTCTTATATTGCACTTGATTATTACCTTGAAAATAATATTAGGCTAGAAAATGCTGATTTTTACATGAAGTCTATTTATGAAAACTGGCAAAAAGAATTAGCTAAATTGAGCAATACAAGAACTATAGATAATATTATTCCAAGGAATGATTATATGGAACGAACTAAAAAGCAGTTAGCTTTAAAATATATTACGTATTGGAATCAGTTTAAAAAGAAAAGAAAAGCGCTGTATCCAAATAAAGAATACATAATTAACAAAGACATCTCACTTTTAGTGAATAGTATTAGCTTGAATGATGAAAACCTATTAAGTGATGGGTACTACTTACAATACATATCTGAAAACCTTATCGAAAATGATCACAGAAAAATTAATCAAGATCAAAAGTATTTAGATGCAATTTCAAAATTAGAAAGAAGTGTTTTTAAAGACAGGCTACTACATCGTCAATTGAAAAAAAGTATTTCTGAAATAGAAAACATTTCTGAACGCGACAGTATCTTTAATATTTATATTAAACATTTCTCTAAACCCTCATACGTTTCATTATTAGAAAAAACTAAGTTCAACTTAAACCGTTTAAGCAAAGGAATCATTGCTCCAAACCTTGAAGCTTATAGTAGCGACAATAAATCATATACCCTAGATGACTTTAAAGGAAAACATGTCATTATAGACGTATGGGCGAGTTGGTGTGGGCCTTGCAAAAGAGAAGCTCCTTTCTTTGAAAAAGCAGCATTATCACTAGAAGATAAACCAATTACCTTTATTTCATTAAGCGTTGACAGAAAAGAAGCGGATTGGCTTGTTGATATTAAAAACAATAGCGATGCCACATTACAACTAAGAACTAAGAACGCATTACAATTCATGAACAACTACAACCTCAATAGGATCCCAAGGTTTATACTAATTAACCCTGAAGGACTCATTGAAGACGTTGAGTTCACAAGACCTTCTAACAAAAAATTTGAAGAGTTCTTAAATAACTATTTAAAATAAGCTAAAAAAAAGGTTATATGAAATAACATTCATATAACCTTTTTACTTTTCTTTTTATAATTTTTCACTACAACTCTCTATGCTTAGCATAAGCTCTCCACTTATCAAAACACTGTAACATATCATCTGGAGTATCAGAGGTGAAACTCATTTTCTCTCCCGTAGTAGGATGCACAAAACCTAATGTTTTTGCATGTAGCGCTTGACGTGGTAAAATCTTAAAGCAGTTATCTACAAACTGTTTGTATTTCGTAAAAGTTGTTCCTTTTAATATTTTTTCTCCTCCATAACGAGAATCATTAAATAAGGTATGTCCAATGTGCTTCATGTGAACACGAATTTGATGTGTACGCCCAGTTTCCAATTGACACTCCACTAAAGTTACATAACCAAAACGCTCAATAACTTTATAATGTGTAACTGCCGGCTTACCATATTCCGCTTCATCTCCAAAATAAACTGTGTTTTGTAACCTATTTTTATGATGCCTACCAATGTTACCATCAATAGTTCCTTCCTCATCTTCTACATGCCCCCAAACCAATGCATGGTATTTACGCTCAGAAGTCTTGTCAGCAAATTGTTTTGCCAAGTGCGCCATTGCTATATCTGTTTTTGCAACAACTAACAACCCACTGGTGTCCTTATCTATTCTATGCACTAATCCTGGTCGGTCATCAGAATTTGTTGGTAAATTGTCAATATGATGAATTAGTGCATTTATTAATGTACCTGAATAATTCCCATGTCCAGGATGAACTACCATCCCAGCAGGTTTATTCACCACCAATAAATCATCATCTTCATATACTATATCCAACGGAATATCCTCACCTACTAATAAGTTTTCATGAGGAGGATGTGCAAACATCACTCTTACAACATCATGCCCTTTTACTTTATAATTAGACTTAACCACCTTATCATTTACGTAAATATTACCTTCTTTTGCTGCTTGCTGAATTTTATTACGAGTTGCGTTTTCAATAAAATTCATTAAAAACTTATCTACACGTAATGGTTCCTGTCCTGCTGTTGCAGTAAATGAATGATGCTCATACAATTCCTTATTTGGTCCTACTTCTTCTTGATTCTCTATCATATCTATTTTACTACATCAACATTACTATCAGACTCAGCCTTTGGCTTATCACTATAATTTAACTTCCCATCACCTAACACCAAATCAATTACTGAAGTATACGGCAACTTATCATCTTTTTTAATCTTCTTACCTTTATGTAACATATCAATTACTGCATCTTTTGCAAAATGGGGGCTATAAGTGATCTCACCAATTTTAAACCCAATAGCTTTTAATGTACTTTCCGCTTGACGCTTTGTTTTGTCATTCAGATTAGGAATACGAACCAACCTATATTCCGACTTATTTATTGTTATATAAACTTTACGTCCAACTTTAACTTTCGCCCCTGCCACAGGAGTTTGCTCAACAATAGCTTCCTTTGGAAATTTCGGATTGTAATCCTTATATTCAATATCTCCCAAAGTCAATTCTCTTTCTTCCAAAAGACTTTTCGTTATACCTAGATTTTTACCTTCTAAGTTAGGTACTTCTCTAAATTCATCATGATTTGTAGTACTCAACATCCACTCTCTGAAAGCAAACAAAATCAGTAGAAATACTATTAATGCTAACCCTAATTGCTTCAAAAAAGTTTTACTGAAAATAAATTTTAAAAGACCCATACTTTTTATTTAGACGACAAATATAATAATAGTATTTTTGTTAACATACATTATGCTTCATAATGACATTTTTAATTCAACTATTTGCATCTAATGAAAAACATTGCAATACTTATGGGCGGATATTCTAGCGAATATCAAATTTCTTTAAACTCAGGGAATGTAGTTTACAATAACATTAAAGATGTTTGTAACGCCTATCCTGTTCATTTATTTAAAGATAAATGGTTTTATGTTGACCCATTTAAAAATGAGCACCTTATTAATAAAGGTGATTTTTCAGTAACCATTGAAAACAAAACAATCCATTTTGATTGTGTTTTTAATACCGTACACGGAACACCTGGTGAAGACGGACATATGCAAGCATATTTTACACTATTAAACATCCCCCAAACAAGCTGTGAAATGTATCAATCGGCACTAACTTTCAATAAACGTGACTTATTATCTGTTTTACGCCCATATGAAATCCCTATGGCAACTTCAGTATATTATAATGATGGTGATGAAATTAACTTAGATAACATTATTGCAAAGGTTGGACTACCATGTTTTGTAAAGGCTAATAGAGCTGGTTCCAGTTTCGGAATAACAAAAGTATACAAAAAAGAAGAAATACCAAATGCTATTTCGATAGCACTTAAAGAGGATTCTCAAGTTATAATTGAGTCATTTCTTGATGGAACTGAAGTTTCCGTAGGAGTAATTACCTACAAAGGAGAAACCAAAGTACTTCCCATTACAGAAATTGTATCAGAAACTGATTTTTTTGATTACAAAGCAAAGTATGAGGGATTATCTCAAGAAATAACTCCTGCCAGAATTACAGATGAACAAGCAAAAACTGTTAGTAAAATTTCAAAAGAAATTTATGAATTATTAGACATGAGTGGCTTATCTCGTTCTGACTTTATTTTTCATAACGACATACCTCATTTTATTGAAATAAATACGACACCTGGATTATCAGAAGAAAGCATCATCCCAAAACAAGCTAAAGAAGCTGGCATCACACTAAAAGAATTGTTTATGAATACGATTGAAGAAGCAATGAATAAAAAGTCGTAATTTTATACATACAGAATATTTCAAAATGAAAAAAGCAGTTTTCCCTGGATCATTTGACCCAATAACTTTAGGACATCAAGATATTATTTCAAGAGCATTACCTTTGTTTGATGAAATCATTATTGCCATTGGAATAAACGAGGCAAAAAAATACATGTTCACCATTGAGGAACGTCTTCAGTTTATTAAAAACACTTTTAAAAACGAATCGAAAATCACTGTCACTACCTACAAAGGATTAACTATAGATTACTGCAAAGAAGTAAATGCTAACTATATGTTACGTGGACTTCGTAATCCTGCTGATTTTGAATTTGAAAAAGCAATAGCACAAACCAATAGGAAATTATCTGGGATAGACACTTTATTTTTACTTACCAGTGCAGAAACTTCATATATCAGTTCCAGTATCGTACGGGATGTACTACGTAATGGCGGCAACTATACTATATTAGTTCCGGATAGTGTTAGAGTAAAATAGCATTATTTAAACTCAAGTATACTACATGCTATTTAACTCTATAGAATTTGCTTTATTTCTACCTCTTGTTTTTATAGCATATTGGTTTATTGCACCTAAAAATTTAAAAGCACAAAACATCATCATTCTATTAGCCAGCTACGTATTTTACGGTTGGTGGGATTGGCGCTTTTTAGTTTTGATAATTTTTAGCTCAGCAGTAGATTATAGTATTGGATTAAAACTTTCAGAAACAACAAAGCAGAAAAGCAGAAAACTACTCCTATATATAAGTGTTTTTGTCAATCTTAGCTTGCTTGGTTTTTTTAAATATTTCAATTTCTTTTTAGAAAGTTTTTCCGATGCTTTTACCTTATTCGGACAATCTCTTAAAACATCAAGACTAGATATTATCCTACCCATAGGGATCAGTTTTTACACCTTTCAAACCCTAAGCTACACCATTGATGTTTATCGCAATAAAATGAAACCAACTAAAGACATTATTTCTTTTTTTGCTTTTGTAAACTACTTCCCGCAATTAGTTGCAGGACCTATTGAAAGAGCTGTTAATTTATTGCCACAGTTCCAGAAAAAAAGATCCTTTAATTATTCCGTCGCTATTGATGGTTTACGACAAATATTATGGGGACTATTTAAAAAGGTAGTCATTGCAGACAATTGTGCTAAACACGCAAATGTTATTTTTAATAATTCCGATGAATATTCTGGAAGCACTCTCTTATTAGGAGCACTATTTTTTACTTTTCAAATATATGGTGACTTCTCTGGGTATTCCGACATAGCAATTGGAACATCAAGACTATTCGGAATTAATCTCAAGAAAAATTTCGCTTTTCCTTATTTTTCTAGAAATATTGGAGAATTCTGGAGAAGATGGCACATGTCACTATCCAATTGGTTTAAGGATTACCTCTATATTCCATTAGGTGGAAGCAAAAATAGTCAATGGATTACTATCAGAAATATCATGATTGTCTTCCTTGTAAGTGGATTTTGGCATGGGGCCAACTGGACATTTCTTGCCTGGGGATTTATTAATGCTTGTTATTTTATCCCACTGTTACTTACCAAAAGAAACAGAACACATTTAGATACAATAGCTAAAGGAAGAACACTCCCTACAATTAAAGAGGTTATTCAAATAAGCTATACGTTTTTACTTACCGTTTTAGCATGGATATTCTTTAGAGCAGAAAATATAAAACACGCATTCGCTTATTTTTCTAAAATATTTTCTAGCTCCGTACTTAGTATCCCAAACTTTCCAGGAAGAAGAGATTCTGTCACAACACTTGTATTGGTAATCTTATTTATGGCTTTTGAATGGATTGGTAGAAATAATGAATATGCAATTGAAAAAACAGGAGAAAACAAGAACCGAGTATATCGATGGGCTCTATACTATAGTATTATTATAATTATAGTATTATATGGTGCTAATCAACAAGAATTTATTTATTTTCAATTTTAACAATGAAACGTTTTCTTTACACCATACTTATTTTTGTAAGTCCGTTTATTATTTTAATCGGAATAACAGAACTATGTTATACTAAATCTGGTGGAGATTTAAATAGGTTAGGAAAAATTTCCATAGACGAAAATTACAGAAATCAGTTTCAAAAAGATTATGACCAACCTCAAATTTATACTGAATTTTCAGTAATCAATTTAGACTATGTAAATACCTTTGACATCCTTACCATTGGTGATTCTTATTCTCAACAAAGAAGTCATGGTTATCAAAATTATATAACAACCGACACTACTAGTATTGTCAATTTTGACACAAGAGCATATGCTATACCTTCATACAACCCAATTGATTTTGCTTATAAACTAGTTAATGGTAATGTTTTTAATAAACTAGATATTAAATACCTGATTTTACAATCAGCAGAAAGGAGCATTACTGAGCGAGGAGAACAATTAAATCAAAATGCCACAATCGCCATTAAACAATTAGAGTCATTCAGGAGAGTTCAAAACAACAATGACCATAGAATTTACTCTAAAAATTATTCCGACTATTTAAAATTCCCAGGGTATAGCATTTTGTACAACTTTAGCGACAATGCACTATTTTCACCAATACATCAAAAAAGTATCTATAAAGAAGTGTTCTCCACCAACAATAAATTATTATTTTTAGAAAATGATATTATTGCCTTAAAGAAAAATAATGATTTAAAATTGGTTAAGCAACTAAACAATAAACTTAATACTTTATCACAAAAACTAAAAAAGAGAAACATTACATTAATAGTTCTTCCATCCCCTGACAAATACGACATCCATTACGACTATCTCACAATTAAAAGCGGACCAGCGCCTTTATTTTTTAATCACATGAGTGGTCTAAAAAAAGAATATACCTATATTGATTCTAAACAAATCATTAAAAAACATATTGACAATGGGGTAAAGGACGTATATTTTGTTGACGACTCACACTGGTCACCTATAGGAGCGAAAATAATAGCTAATTTAATCACTGAAACTATTGCTAAAAATGAATAACACAAGACTACAACAACTTGATATTCTAACAAAAATCAACTAACTTCGTTTAACATCCGATAAAAAGAATTAAAACTCATTTTATCTTAGCATTAGCACCAATTGCAAAACCTTGACAGATAGTAACAAATATTCAATTGATAGCATAAAAGAGTTTAATCAGCTTGAACATATTCGTCTTAGACCTGCGATGTATTTAGGTCGAGTAAATATTAAAGGTTTTATTGAACTACTTAAAGGTCTATTTAGTAACGTATTGTCCGACTTAAAATCAGATTATATCACTTTTGAAATAATAGAGTCTAATTCAGCTATATTAAAAGCAAATAATGTTCTCCTACCTGTAATTGACAACTGGAGTAAGTGGAACCCAAATTCCAATCGAACAAACCCATTTATTCTAGAGTTTCAAGTTCTTAATGCCTTATGCACATCTTTTGAAATTAAACTACTAAACAAAACACATAAAACCATATTTAGACAAGAGTATAAAAACGGAGAATTCATAAAAGGTGATAAAAACAAAAATGAAATTCAATGTTCTCAATTAGAAATAGAGTTTACTCTTGATAAAGAAATTTGGGGTGAAGATTTTGAGTGGAATGAAAATTTCCTGAATCACCAAATTAGGGAATTTGCTTACTTATATAGTGAAGTGAAGTTCAATTTTTTATATCAAGTGAACAACGAAAATTGCAATATTACATACTTCTATAAAAATGGACTAAAAGATCGAATTGAAATAGAAAAACTCAACGGTCTAATGGAAACCTATATTGATATTCAAATTAAAGACAAAATTGAAAACTTTCATATAGAAACTTCATTAGCTTTTAGAGGTTCTTATATTGATCAACCATTTTTAAAATCTTTTGTAAATGACTATTACACTCATGAAAATGGTAGCCACGTAGACGGAATTATAAATGGATTGACCAAAGGAATAAAGAAATATATTCTAAAACATAATCTAAAGGGAAATTTCAAGATTTCTAAAAAAAGAACAAAAAAACGTTTAATTGCAGCGATTAACATTAAAATGGATGGCCCTCAATTTAGTGGGAGTGTAAAAAACAAATTAGCTAATAAAGAGATCATAAAACCTATTGAAAGTTATGTTACCAATTTGTTTATTGAAAAACTGGAAGAAGACAAAGAGTCCGCTAAGAAATTATTATGGCTCTTTGAAGTATAAAAACTGGTGCTAACAACATGTAAAACGCATGCTTAAGCTTGGTTTTAAATTATCAAAAGTAAATGTATATTCACTCGTGGATTTCCTGCCAGAAATCCAAATCGTTCGACTTGCGTCACACGACACTTTATATAAACGTTAAACGAACCTCACAAAAAAAGCACTCAATTGCATAATGCAATTGAGTGCTTTTTTTTTATAATTTTATAGTTACGAATTATATAAAATCTCCTTTTGCCATTACATGGTAACGAGGATCATCTATCCCTTCTTCAATAGCATCCATAAATTTAGGAGAAGCTTTTACCATTAGGTTTTTACAATCCTCGGAAAGGTGTTTCAATTTAATCTGTTTTCCAGCTTTCTCGTATTTCTCGATTAAATTAAATAAAGCTTCTAAAGCGGAGTGATCTGATATACGTGATTCTAAAAAGTCAATCTCTACTTTTTCAGGATCATTTTTAACATCAAACTTTTCATTAAACGCTTGTATACTCCCAAAGAACAATGGTCCGAATATTTCGTATACCTTAGTTCCATCGTCTTTTATACGTTTACGCGCTCTAATTTTCTTTGCATTTTCCCATGCGAATACTAAAGCAGAAATAATTACCCCTACAAACACCGCTATAGCTAGATCATATACCACTGTAACACCTGAAACAATAATTAGTACTGCCGCATCAGCTTTAGGTATTTTCTTTAATATTCTAAAACTAGACCATGCAAACGTTTCAATTACCATCATAAACATTACACCTACTAAAGCAGCAATTGGCACTTGTTCTATTAATTTATCGGCAAAAAGAATAAATGACAACAATGTTACCGCCATCATAATCCCCGATAAACGTCCTCGACCACCATTATTGATGTTAATTACCGTTTGTCCTATCATACCACAACCTCCAGTACCACCAAATAATCCACTTACAATATTTCCAGCTCCTTGAGCTACACATTCGCGATTTCCTTTTCCTCTAGTCTCTGTTAATTCATCTACCAAATTCATTGTCATTAAGGTCTCAATCAATCCTACAGAAGCTGCTAAAAAAGCAAATGGCGCTATAAATTTTAAGGTATCTAAATTAATTGGTAAATTTTGCCATAATTCTAAATTAGGTGTTGGGAATTCTCCTTTTAATCCTGTTCCTCCACCTTCAATTATATATGAACCTACTGTACTCACGTCTAAACCTGTAAACACAACTATAAGTGTTGTAATTAATATAGCTGTTAACGCTGCAGGTATTTTTTTAGTCAACTTAGGCAGCCCCCAAATAACCCCCATTGTTAACACAACTAAACCAATCATGGTATACAATTCGGTTCCATACATATACTCATTAACATATCCATTAACACCTTCAGCAGACACTTGTGATTTTTTATGTGTAAACATTTTTACTTGCGCCCAGAAAATCACAATTGACAACCCGTTTACAAACCCCATCATTACTGAGTGCGGTATTAAACGAACAAACTTCCCTAGTTTGAATACACCAGCTAAAATTTGAATAATTCCCATCAGGACTACACAAGCCATTAAATAAAATACCCCCATATTTTCCACAGGCTGATCAAACAACATTCCTTTTGTATGTCCTTCAGCTATCATTGCAACAAAAATAACAGCTACGGCTCCAGCTGCCCCAGAAATTAATCCCGGACGACCACCAAAAACAGCAGTAATCAATCCAATCATAAAAGCACCGGATAATGCCATTAACGGATTAATTTGTGCAACGAATGCGAAAGCAACAACTTCAGGTATCATTGCTAATGACACCGTCATTCCTGCTAATATGTCATTTTTTGCGTTTGCTGAGTGTTTTCTTATCAATGCATTCATATACGTTAACTTCTATTATTACAGACAGTTAGAATCGAAACTAACCGAATTATTTAAGCGTGCAAAAATAGTGTTATTTATAAACTAAACAACACTATTTTCATATTGATTCTTTATTTTTGAGTAATTATTATATTCTTATATATATTGATTAATACCCCTTATCAACACATCAAAATTGAATAAATATGTTTATAAAAAAAGTCTTTTATTTTCTGATAACTACCCTTTTATTACTTTCCTGTAATTTATCTAACGAGAAACCATATTTTGACTTCGAAACACATTTTGAAATTTCTGATGGAAAAGAAACAGCTACCTATAAACAAGTCATTGATTTTTACAAAAACTTAGCCGAAACATATCCAGAAATAAAACTGGAGACAATTGGTAAAACTGACTCTGGGGAACCACTACACTTAGTTTGGTTTAGTTCTGACGAAAAATTTAATGACACTAAAAAGAGTAGACTCTTAATTAATAACGGCATTCACCCAGGAGAATCAGATGGTGTTGATGCCACAATGATGCTTTTTAGAGACTTGGTTAACGGAAGACTTACACCTCCTAATAATGTAACTATTGCTACTATACCTATTTATAATATAGGCGGAAGTTTAAATAGAAATTCTACCACAAGGACAAATCAAAATGGGCCTAAAGAATATGGTTTCAGAGGCAACGCGCGGAATTATGATTTAAATAGAGACTTTATAAAATGTGACACTAAAAACGCAAGAACTTTCACTAAAATATTTCATAAAGTAGCTCCTGACGTTTTTATTGACAATCATGTAAGCAATGGTGCAGACTACCAATATACCTTAACACATTTATTCACTCAACACAATAAATTAGGCGGAGAATTAGGCTCCTATTTACACGAACAATTAATGCCAAACCTTGAACATGAATTACAAAAAAAACAATTAGATATTACACCATATGTTAATATCTGGGGTACAACACCAGAAAAAGGATGGTCACAATTCATGGATTACCCAAGATACTCCACTGGATACACCTCTTTATTTAACACCTTAGGGATGATGGTAGAAACACATATGCTAAAACCATACAAACAGCGAGTTGAACAAACCTATGAATTAATGAGCTCCATGATTACTTTAATTGACGTAGATTATAAGCATATAAAAATCTTGAGAAATAACCAACATAAAAGAAATACCAATGCTAAAGAACATGTTTTAGATTGGAAAATAGACTCTTCCAAAACAACAACTCTAAACTTTAAAGGATATGAAGCCACCTATATTGACAGTAAAGTAACTCATGGGAAACGCTTGTTTTACGATCAAAAAAAACCTTTTACAAAGGCGATCTCTTATTATAATTACATGAAACCAAAATACACGGCTACAGTTCCAAATGCTTACATCATTCCTCAAAACTGGCATAAAGTGATTGATTTACTAAAATTAAATCAAGTATCATTTTCGTTAATTAAAAACGATACTATTATTGAAGTTGAATCCTATAAAATTGCTTCATACGAAACAGTTACCTCACCGTTTGAAGGACATTATTCACATTACAATACTAAAATCAAGCTCGCTAGTGAAAAAGTAAACTTTAGAAAAGGAGATTATATTATTAATACAAAACAAAAAGCAGTTCGTTATTTAATGGCCACCTTGGAACCTGAAGCCCCTGATTCATTTTTTAATTGGAATTATTTTGACACTATTCTCCAGCAAAAAGAACATTTTTCCGCATATGTTTTTGAAGATAAAGCTGAAAGTATTCTGAAGAACGATTCAAAACTTAAAGCTGAATATGAAAACAAAAAAGCTACTGATAAGGTTTTTGCCAAAAACGCATACAAACAACTTAATTGGTTTTATAAAAATAGTGAGCATTATGAAAATGCACATTTACAATATCCCATTTATAGGTTAAATTAAACCTACAAACTCGCCAAATATCGTTCCGTAAGTAACACTACGTTAGAATAAGAGTTACTCATTGCAACTTTAGCCTGATCGTTTGTTTTCCAAACTGCCTGGGTTATCCCCTCTTCAGTTTGTGGTTTTAATTCACCTGAATAATCAGTATTCATTAAATACCAATATGTAATTTTTAAATTGTACTTTCCTTTATTCTTATATATATGATAAGTTTCTTGTAGAAATTTATCAATAGATAAATTTCTAACTCCAGTTTCCTCCTCAACCTCTCTCAACGAAGTGGTCTCAATATCCTCTCCCTTTTCAGCACGCCCTTTAGGTAAATCCCATTTTTCATTTCTCTCAATAAAAAGTAATTCTCCTTTATCATTCTTTACTAAACCACCCCCAGCATTTATATACCCCATTCTATCTTTAAATATAGACAACAACTTATCTGAATCTGAATGATATAAGTATACTTTACTAAAATCATTTCGCTGCAATTTTCGGATAACATAATCCATATCAACACTTTTAAGAAGAAAAAACTTAAACCCATCCTCTTTCATCATTACATTGGTTAGAATGATTGGCCTGTCATTAACGAAAATTTTATACATCTTTGAGTTGAAAATTGTAAGTTATACACGATAAAGTTAATCTATTTTTAGACTTTTAAACCATTTTAAATGAAAAATAATGTAGTTTTGCAGCATGATATTAGACAAAAACATTGCTAAAAAAACAGCAGAAGCATTATTGAAAATTAACGCTATAAAGCTTCAACCGAACGACCCATTCATCTGGGCTTCTGGATGGAAATCTCCTATTTACTGTGACAACAGAATAACATTATCTTTCCCTGAAGTCAGGACTTATTTAAGACGACAGCTAGCTGCCCAAATAGTAGAAGCATATGGAAAACCCGATGTTATTGCTGGCGTTGCCACTGGAGCCATTGCTATTGGGGCATTGGTAGCAGAGGAACTTAATATTCCGTTTGTATATGTTAGACCAGAAGCTAAAAAACATGGTAGAAAAAATCAGATTGAAGGTTTTTTAGACACTGGTAAGAATGTTGTTGTTGTAGAAGACTTAATTAGTACTGGAGGAAGTAGCCTTAAAGCTGTGGATGCACTAAAAGAACATGGTGTAACTGTAAAAGGTATGATTGCCTTATTTACCTATGGATTTGACATCGCTTCAAAAAATTTCGAAGATGCCAATGTGAAATTATACACGCTTAGTAATTATGAAAATTTGATCGAACAAGCAGCTGATACAAATTATATTTCAACCGATGAAATAAAAACATTACAAGAATGGAGAACAAACCCTTCGGAATGGAACGCTATTTGCAAATAAGCTTTTAAAAATATCACAAATGAATATAGAAGGAAACAAAATAACTATAAACAAATCGAAATCTGAAGTTATCGCATTTTTAACAAAAATGGATAACTTTGAACAATTGATGCCTGAAAACACAAAATTTGAAGTACTTAGTGACGATGTGTTTCTTTTTGGGCTAAAAGGAATGCCAGAAATAAAATTACGCTTAAAAGAGCAAACTGAAGACAAAGTAATATTAGGTGCCGCAGGTGATAAGTTACCATTCACACTTGTAGCAAACCTTAATGAGATAGCCCCTTCAACAACAGAAACTCAATTATCATTTACTGGAGAATTTAATGCTATGATGGCTATGATGGTAAAAGGTCCTATAACAAAATTTGTGGGACAATTATCTGACAAGTTAGGTAAAATTTAATACATTAGTTTTATTTCTTTCAACCTGAACTCTTGCAAAACTTCATCTTCTAGTAATATTTGTAACTTCCCTGATGAAGTTACATTTTTAATAAAACCTGAAAACAATTCACCTTCTACATTCATGAATGTAGAAGGTTTGTTTTTCTTAAACAAATTATTTTCATAAACCTTATGAAGCTCATCGAACTTACCTTCTTTTAGCTTTTTAATTTGACTTTGTAATTCTATAATAACCAAAATCAGAAGCTCATCTAATTCAAAATGCTTCCTCATAATATTTTTGAGTGAACTTGCTTTAAACTCAGTATTAAAAACTAACTGATTAACATTTATACCAATACCAATTACAGAATGAGAGATCCCATTGGGTTTAATAATATTTTCAATTAAAATCCCACATATTTTTTTGTGATGTGACAATATGTCGTTTGGCCACTTGATACTTAATTGTGGTACTAATATTTTCTTCAAAGCATTAAAAACCGCAATTGACACAGCACAACTTAAATAAAACTGATTTTGTGACTGCAAAAAAGACGTATCAACAAACACACTAAATGTTAGGTTTTCCGCCGCATTAGCGCTCCATTTACTTCCAAACTGCCCTTTCCCTTTGGTTTGATGTTCAGCAGAAACAACAGTGAAATCACCCATCACATTTTGTGACATGTACTCTTTTAAGTAGTCATTTGTTGACGCTGTGGTATGAAGTTTGATTATTTTGATATAACAAATGTAAAACTTATAATAAATCTAACCATTAAACGACAAAAAAATAATATTTTTGCAAGTTCAAATTACAATTAATGATAACAAAGAAAATTAATACTGACGCTTTAATCTCAATGATTATTAAAGGAATTGAAGAGGTTAAAGGTAATGACATAGATATATTAGATTTACGTGAAATAGATAACACAGCATCTGATTACTTTATTATTTGCAGTGGAAACTCTAACACACAAGTAAATGCTATAGTTAGCTCTGTACAAAAAATAGTTAGTAAAGAATTAAAAGACAAGCCTTGGCATATTGAAGGAAGTGATAATGCTGAATGGGTTTTAATGGATTATGTAAATGTTGTGGTACACGTATTTCAAACTCATATTAGAGAGTATTACAACATAGAAGGATTATGGGGCGATGCTAAAATAACTTCAATAAAAACAGAATACTAAACCTATCAGACGTATGTCAGACAACAACAAGAATGAAGTTAAAAAACCTAAATTCAATGTATTTTGGATTTATGGAGCAATATCTTTAATCTTACTTTTTTTTGTACTAAACAACAATACAGATACAGAAAACGAAGTAAGTTTTTCTAAATTTAAAGAATACGTTCCTCAAAATGACATTAAGGAAATTGTGATGGTTCCTAACATGAGACTAGCTCATGTATACCTTACAGACGCAGCCTTAAAAAAAGAAGAATATAAAGAATTTACCAAGAAAAAAGGACTTTCTTTCATAGGAAAGATGCCTGATTTTTCTGTTCAATATTTAGATTTACAAAATTTTGAAAACTACTTAAGTGAACAAAAACAAAAAAACAATCTTAGCTTCACACTTGACGTAAAGCAGCAAGACAATACATTTACTGACTTGCTTATGGGACTTTTACCATTTGTATTAATTATTGGTTTATGGTTGTTTTTCATGAAAAGAATGTCAGGTGGTTCTGGAGGTGGACCTGGAGGTCAAATTTTCAATATTGGGAAATCCAAAGCAAAACTGTTTGATCAAAAAGCAGACATTAAAACAACATTTAAAGATGTTGCTGGATTAGAAGGAGCAAAAGAAGAAGTAGAAGAAATTGTAGATTTCTTAAAAAACCCAGAAAAATATACCGCCTTAGGTGGTAAAATTCCAAAAGGAGCTTTATTAGTTGGTCCTCCTGGAACAGGAAAAACTTTACTTGCTAAAGCAGTAGCAGGAGAAGCAAAAGTGCCTTTCTTCTCATTATCAGGATCTGATTTTGTTGAAATGTTTGTTGGTGTTGGAGCGTCAAGAGTTCGTGATTTATTCAAACAAGCGAAAGAAAAATCTCCTTCGATTATATTCATTGATGAAATTGATGCCATTGGTAGAGCTAGAGGTAAAAATGCAATGTCAGGTAGTAATGACGAGAGAGAAAACACACTAAATCAACTACTTACAGAGATGGATGGTTTTGGCACTAATGATAATGTTATTGTTATTGCTGCAACTAACAGAGCTGACATCCTTGACAAAGCTTTAATGCGTGCTGGTAGATTTGATAGACAAATTTATGTTGATTTACCCGATATCAGAGAGCGTAAAGAAATTTTTGAAGTACACCTTAAACCTTTAAAAATAAAAAAAGGACTAGATACCAAGTTCCTTTCTAAACAAACCCCTGGGTTTTCTGGAGCTGATATTGCCAACATGTGTAATGAAGCAGCTTTAATTGCTGCTAGAAACGGTAAAAAAGAAATAGACAAACAAGATTTTCTAGATGCTGTTGATAGAATTATTGGTGGTTTAGAAAAGAAAAATAAAATTATTACTCCATCTGAAAAGAAAGCAATTGCATTTCATGAAGCTGGTCATGCTACGGTTAGTTGGATGTTAGAGCATGCTGCCCCACTAGTAAAAGTAACTATTGTTCCTAGAGGAAAAGCTTTAGGTGCCGCTTGGTACTTACCAGAAGAAAGAATGATTGTTCGTCCAGAGCAAATGTTAGATGAAATGTGCGCTACTCTTGGTGGTCGTGCAGCAGAAAAAATTATTTTCAATAAAATTTCTACAGGCGCATTAAGTGATCTTGAAAAAGTTACTAAACAAGCTCGTGGAATGGTTACTGTCTATGGATTAAGTGAAAAAGTAGGTAACATTACTTATTATGATTCTTCAGGCCAAGAAAGTGGTTTTACGAAACCATATAGTGAGAAAACTGCTGAATTAATTGACTCAGAGATTTCTGAAATCATTGAAAATCAATACACTAGAGCCGTAGAGTTATTAGAAAGTCATAAAGATAAACTTACTCAATTAGCAGAAGTTTTGCTTAAAAAAGAAGTCATTTTTAGGGATGACTTAGAAACCATTTTCGGAAAAAGGCCTTTTCAGGCTGAACCTAGAGTGAACGGTCTGGAAGAAGAATAATTTGCATCCTATAAAGCATCTTAAAAAACTTAATTTAAATCTGATTTAAATTAAGTTTTTTTTATATATTTGGATTAACAACCCCTCTTTAAAAAACTCGCTCTCTATCTATGGGGATATTTAAAAATATTTTTGGCAAAAAAAAGAAACCTTCTTCTTCCAATAAAGAAGAACAAGGTAGATACATGCCTAAAAAAAACACACCTGTTGATGAGCTATTCACTATAAATTTCATGAAAAACGGCGGTAAATTCATTTACTGTGATTCCATGAGCGAAATAGCAGAAAACTTCAATCACATTTTAAAAGAAAATAACTGGGATGTAAAAAATGTGCTATGCTATAGCGACACATTGAAAAAACGTTTTAATAACTTTAAAATAAACTACACTACTAAAACACCATCATTCTTTCTTACCAATTGTGAAAGCTTGATTGCAGATAAAGGATCTATATTAATTTCTTCTAATCAAATAAAAGAACAAAAATTAGATGACTTACCAAATGATTTTATTTTATTCGCAACAACAAGTCAGCTAAAAGAAACAATTAGCGAAGGATTAAGAACTATCAAAAGTAATCGTCAAGAGCAATTACCTTCAAATATCACTACTCTAAAACACTTTAAGTTTTCAAAAGAAAAAGATTTTATGACTTACGGTAATAGCACAAAAAACTTATATTTGCTACTTTTGGAGGATTTATAAAATGAACGAAACTTTAACCCGCTCTTTATCTGGACTAGTATACATAACAATACTAATATCTGCTATTTTCCTTTCTGACAACGGCTATTTATTTGCTTCTCTAATGTTTATATTTGCTGGAATTTCATCATGGGAATTCAATAGCTTATTGAAAGTTAATAATTTCAGATCTTACTTTCAGTTGGTTATTATAGCATATTTCACTTACTTAGCTATAACAGGGGGAACACATTCTTCTAGTATTATTTTTCTCATTTTAGCTATTGGAACATCAATAGCACATCTTTTTTTAACTAATAATTTATTCAAATTAAAAAAAATAAGTAAAAACAGTACACTAAGACAACAACTACCTTTGCTTTATATTTTAATACCTTTTTCGCTACTAACACTAATACCATCTATCGTAAACAATACATACAACCCTTACATCATTTTCGGGATACTAATAATTATATGGTCAAATGACACCTTTGCCTATTTAATAGGAAAAAACTTTGGTAAACGTAAATTATTTGAAAAAGTATCTCCAAAAAAAACAATCGAAGGCTTCATTGGAGGTATGATATTTGGGATTATTTCAGCACTTATCATCACCTACACAACTTCTAGTCTTTCTATACTTCACTGGATTGTTCTGAGTATTATTATTAGTATCTTTGGTACAATTGGCGACTTAGTTGCCTCAAAATTTAAACGCGAAGCAAACATTAAAGATAGTAGCAATTTAATTCCCGGACATGGTGGCTTTTTAGATAGACTAGATAGCTTAATTTTCGTTTCATCATTCGTATACTTATACTTACAATTAATTAATTATGTTTCATAAAGAAGGACATCAGTCAATTTTAATAACACTCTTCGTAGTAGTAACACTATTTTTAGGAGCAGAATACGTTACTACTAATCAAGTAATACAATACTTAGTTTACGGTGTTGCATTATTTTTATTAGTTATTATCTTACAATTTTTCAGAAACCCTAAACGATATACTGCACAAAACGAAAATCATATTATTGCTCCTGTTGATGGAAAAGTAGTTGTTATAGAAGAGGTGTTTGAAAAGGAGTACTTTCAAGATAAAAGACTACAAGTATCTATATTCATGTCACCAATAAACGTACATGTTACAAGATATGCATTAAGCGGATTGGTTAAATTTAGTAAATACCATCCAGGTAAATTTTTGGTTGCATGGCACCCGAAAGCATCAGAAGAAAATGAAAGAACTACTATTGTTATAGAAAATGAAATTTTTGGCAAAGTATTATACAGGCAAATTGCTGGAGCATTAGCAAAAAGAATTGTAAATTACGCAAAAGAAGGCACTCAAGTAGTTCAAGGTACCGATGCTGGCTTTATTAAATTTGGATCTCGAGTAGATATATTTTTACCCATAGATACTAAGTTAGATATAAAATTAAACGACGTTGTTAAAGGGGGAGAAACAATAGTTGCTATTAATGACTAACACAAATACATTACATACACGATTTTTAAAAGCTTTTGAAGCAGCTAATTCAATGGATGATATTTTAATTCCAATAGATTTGAGACTGCAGTTTTACGCTTTTTATAAACAAGCTACAGTAAGCACTTCTGCTTTTTACTCATCAAATGATCCCGATCAGATAAGAAATGCATTTAAAATGAATGCAATGTTACAAGTAAGAAACCTGTCTATTGATGACGCAAAACTAGCTTATATTGAACTAGTTAACGACACTATTAAAAAGTACAAAGTTGACATTGAATTTATTTAAAATACTTACTCGAAGAAAGTCTCAATAGAAATTAAAACTGGACAAGTCTCGATAAATTAATCCCATTAATGGGAATCAACCTAAATAAAACCAGTATAATTATGAAAAAAGTAATTCTATGCTTATTAGTCAGCTCTCTATTTATCATTTCATGTAAAAAAGAAGTAAAACAACCAAAAACAAGCACGCCAGAGACAACAAAGCCAGCATATATCGTTGACGCAAGCACCACAGAAGTTAATTGGACCGCTTACAAAACTACTGCAAAAACCCCTGTAAAAGGGATTTTTACTAGTTTAAATATTGAAAAACCAATACTGAGTGACAGCAAACATGGTGCTTTTGAGAACCTAGAATTTAACATTCCCGTTTCTAGTTTCTTTTCGAAAAACGAAGTTAGAGATAACAAAATAAAAACATTATTCTTTGGCGTAATGAAGGAAACGACATTAATCTCTGGTCATTTTTCTAATATTTCAGGAAATGATGAAGAAGGAATTATGACGTTGAACTTAAAAATGAATGGTGAAATAGTAATTATTCCAATGAAATATACAATTACTGAAAACAAAGTTAATATTAACGGAACCATTTCTAGTTTAATTGACTGGAAAATGGAAGACGCATTCAAGTCACTGCACAAAGCTTGCGAGTTATTACATACTGGAGAAGATGGAGTAAGTAAAACATGGAAGGATGTAGCTATTAGCGCAACTGCGGTTTTGAAAACAAAATAGAATCAACTTATTATCAACAAAAAACCACGCTATTAGCGTGGTTTTTTGTTGATAATAAGAGTCTTTTAATTTAACGAAGCTAAACTAACATTAATAGTTTCAATCTTCGCTAAAGCATCTGCTTCTTTTTTACGCTCACTTGTAATAACAGCTTCTGGAGCATTATTAACAAAACGCTCATTAGACAATTTCTTTTGAACAGATTTTAAAAAACCTTCTGTATAATTTAATTCCTCTGTTAATTTCTTAACCTCAGCCTCAACATCAATTGCACCTGCCATTGGAATAAAATACTCGTTAGATTTAACTCTAAAACTCAATGCACCATCTACCTTTTCAGTTACGTAATTTAACCCAGAGATATTCCCTAACTTCTTTATAACAGTATCAAAACGTGTTGCTGTTCTTTCATTATTCAATACAGAAAACTCAATAGTATCTTTAAACGGAATGCTCTTGTCTTTTCGTATGGTTCTAATTCCAGAAACAACTTCAGCAGCTATTTCAAAATCATTTAATATTGCTTGATCAACAGTTTTACTTTCTGGATATATAGATACAATTAAAGCTTCTGCCTCACTCCTATCTGCTATTTGATGCCATAACTCTTCTGTTAAGAAAGGCATAAATGGATGTAATACTTTTAAGTTATTCTCAAACATTTCAATAACTGCATCAAAAGTAACTTTATCTATTGGCTGTTGATACCCTGGCTTTATCATTTCTAATAACCACGAACAGAAATCATCCCAAATTAATTTATAAGTGGTCATTAAAGCATCTGACAAACGATATTTAGAAAAGTGATCTTCTATTTCAGTATAAGCAGCCTGAAACTTACTATCATACCACTCTAAAGCAATTTTACTAGATTCTGGTTGCTCAATACTTTCACTAACTTCCCATCCACTAATTAATTTATACGCATTAAGTATTTTATTACTAAATGCTTTTCCTTGCTGTAATTTAGATTCATCAAATAATAAATCGTTTCCTGCTCCAGAACTCAATAACATCATTCCTGCACGTACCGCATCAGCACTATAATCCTCTATCAATTTTAATGCATCAGGAGAATTCCCTAATTGCTTAGACATCTTACGTCCTTTATCATCACGTACTATCCCTGTAAAATAAACATTTTCAAAAGGTTTATCATTTTTAAACTCGTAACCAGCGAAAATCATTCTAGCTACCCAGAAAAAGATAATATCCGGCCCAGTAACTAAATCATTTGTTGGATAATAATAATTTAGTTCTTCATTACCTGGATTTCTTATTCCATCAAAAACTGATATTGGCCATAACCAAGATGAGAACCACGTATCTAACGCATCATTATCTCGCCTTAAATCAGATACCGACAATGAATTATTTCCAGTTTTAGCTTTAGCTAATTCAAGTGCCTTTTCAGCACTTTCTGCTACTACAAAATCTTCTTTTGCATCACCGTAGAAATATGCTGGTATTTGCTGCCCCCACCATAATTGACGTGACACATTCCAATCCCTAATATTCTCTAACCAATGACGGTAGGTGTTTTCTATTTTCTTTGGATATAATTTGATATCTCCATCTTCTAAAACTGACTTTAATGCTGGCTTTACCAATTCATCCATTTTCAAAAACCATTGATCTGACAATCTTGGCTCGATAACTGCTTTTGTACGTTCTGAAGTACCCACTTTATTCAAGTGATTTTCAACCTTAGGTAATGCTCCCATTTCTTCTAATTCCTTAGAAATTTCTTTACGAACAACAAACCTGTCTTTACCTTGATAATGTAATCCGAAACTATTTAGCGTTGCATCTTCATTAAAGATATCGATTACCTCTAACTTATGTTTATCTCCTAAAGCTTTATCATTCACATCATGCGCTGGAGTCACTTTCAAACATCCAGTACCAAATTCTAAATCGACATACTCATCCTCTATAATAGGAATTACTCTACTACAAATAGGAACAATTGCTTTCTTTCCTTTTAAATGCGCGTAACGCTCATCATTAGGATTAATACATATCGCAGCATCTCCTAAAATAGTTTCAGGACGCGTAGTTGCTACAGTTAACACCTCATCAGATCCTTCAATTTTATAATTGATATGATATAATTTTCCTTGCTGCTCTACATACTCTACTTCTTCATCAGAAAGTGTTGTTTTAGCTTCAGGATCCCAATTTACCATTCGGTAACCACGATAAATCATTCCTTTGTTATATAAATCAACAAACGACTTGATTACCGCTTCAGACATGTCATCATCCAGAGTAAATTTAGTTCTATCCCAATCACATGAACACCCTAATTTCTTAAGTTGCTCTAAAATCACACCTCCGTATTCATTAGTCCAATCCCAAGCATGTTTTAAAAACTCATCCCTTGTTAAATCATTTTTATCAATCCCCTGCTCTTTTAAACGAGCAACTACTTTTGCTTCTGTAGCAATAGACGCATGATCAGTTCCAGGAACCCAACAAGCATTTTTACCTTGTAAACGAGCACGGCGAATTAATACATCTTGAATAGTGTTATTCAACATGTGACCCATGTGTAAAATACCTGTGACATTTGGCGGCGGAATTACAATTGTATATGGCTCTCTTTCGTCTGGAGTTGAATGAAAATAATTGTTTTTCATCCAATAGCTATACCATTTTTCCTCTACTGCCTTAGCATTGTATTTTCCTAAATCACTCATTTGGTCTAATATTTGTAATATAATCAACAAAAGTAACCATTACAATGCTATTTAAAAAGAGAATATAGTATTTGTAATTAATATTTTGAATCAGGGAACATATAGAAACAAACAACTCATTTCTATACTTATTAATAACATATTATTAGAAGTATTTAATTTTGTATATATTTGATTTTATAACACCCTAAAAACTATTACTTGATTTTCAAGTAAATAACACTAAGAACAATGAAAAATTTATTCACACTTTTATTCGTTAGTATATTCAGTTTAAGTATTTATGCCCAGGAAACTGCAGCTAAAATTGAATTTAAAGACGAAACAGTTGATTACGGAAAGATTGAAAATGGAAGTGACGGCGTAAGAACATTCACATTCACAAATACTGGTAATGCACCATTGGTTATTACAAATGTAAAATCAAGTTGTGGCTGTACTGTTCCTAAAAAACCTACAGCACCAATTGCTCCTGGTAAAAAAGGAGAGATTGAAGTAAAATACGACACTAAGAGAACTGGTTTTATAAGAAAAACAATTACAGTAACTTCTAATGCTACCAATGTAAAAAACGGAGTTTCTTATTTAAAAATTAAAGGAGAAATTAAAAAAGTAGACAACAGTAGTATTCTTGAAAAGAAAGAAGAAAAAGCAAAATCTATTATGGATCAATAAATTGATTTAAATCCATTAAAAAAGCTCACTTAGTGAGCTTTTTTAATGGCGATTTTAACATGAATTCTTTTTTTAAAACTTGCTCATTACGCTGAATCTTTAGCCGTACAAGAGTGTCGTCTTCATCATAAAAGTGGCGGTTTATTTTTTTTAATGTAAAATGAAAAGTTTTCAAACCATTTACTTCTAACAACACATCATTTTTTTGTAATCCTGCAAGATCAGCTGGGGAACCTTCTCTGACAATGTCAATTATAAATTCTGGACTTAGTAAGTAAGTTAAATCAACAAATGATATAAAATTATCAGATTCCAAATTCTTTAATAATTCATTATTACTATTACTATCTACTGCCTCACCATCTTGCCTCAATATGATTCCAGATTTATTATAATAAAAAGAATCGTTTAAATACGAATTAGCCCTTAAATACATTTTTGAGTTTGAATAATCCATTACAATTGTAAAACGCTTCAATAACTCTCCGCCAATACTACCAGCTCTTTCTCTAAAATATTTTATTTCTTTTGGTAAGTTGGCCTCATACGGGTATGAAATTTTAACATTTTTAAAAGTTTCACCTGCAAAATTGAGTTGCTCTATTTTGCTTCTTTTTCCAAATATCTCTCCAGAAACTGACATCCCTAAAAAGTCTTCATAATAACCATAATTAAGCGTCGACAAGATATCTTCCTCAAACATCCAAACCCCATCACTCATACCCGTATCTAGTAGTAATTTTAGCTCTTTTCCACGTATTTTTGCCATAGCATATGGTTTCCCTTTTGAAAAAGTTAAATCAACTGAAGCGTAATTCTTCCATTTCTTTTTATAGCTTCCTTTTTTCAATACTTTAATAACCCTTTTGCTATAAGATAATTCTACTACAAAATCTTTAAACAAATGATACCCAATAATACCATGTATTTCTTCCCCCAAATAAGAAGACAAATTTGCGTTCTGATTAAATGCAACATATACATCATGCGCTACACTTTTTAAGTCACCAATTTCCAAAAAATTGTTTTTTGATTTTATTGCTTTTACTTCAATATCATTTGCTCCTTTAACCGTAAATGTTTTCGCATTATTTAATGTTAATGAGTCAACTCTACTCACATTAAACAATATAGTTTCCCTTACCCCAGTATCTAATAAAAATGATAGCTCTACACCATTCAATTTTACTGGAATTATAATAAGATTACTAACCAAATCAAAAGGGATTTTCACCTGCTTTTTACCCTTCATGTTCTCAAATGAAGATTGAGAAAACAATGAACTTGTAAGAATCAAACAAGCAAAAATAAATATGTTTTTTTTTATATATAAGAACATCTATTGAGTATATAAATAAAAGTTACAAAAATAATAATAAACTCAATTCTAGTTTAACAAAAATTAACGCTTTAAAAACATTTCCATATTTGAATAAAATATGTAATTTTGTTCACCCTAATTTAAAAAATAAAATGCCTAAAATTTCAGTTAAAGGAAATGCAATGCCACAATCACCAATTCGTAAATTGGTACCATTTGCAGAAGCAGCTAAAAAAAGAGGAAACAAAGTTTTTCATTTAAACATTGGCCAACCTGATATTAAAACACCACAAATTGCACTTGATGCTATTAAGAACAATAATTTAGAAGTACTTGCCTATTCAAGATCTGAAGGATCTGAAGAATACCGAACGAAGATCGCTACTTATTATAGTAAACATAATGTAAATGTTAATCACGACGACATTATTGTAACTACTGGAGGTTCTGAAGCTTTGTTATTTACTTTTGGTAGTATTATGGATGTTGGTGATGAAGTTATTATTCCTGAGCCATTTTACGCAAACTACAATGGTTTTTCAACCGCTTCTGGAGTTAATGTAGTACCTGTAACGTCAAGTATAGACAATGGATTTGCTTTACCTGCTATTGAGGAGTTTGAAAAATTGATTACCCAAAAAACAAAAGCAATATTAATATGCAACCCTGGTAATCCTACTGGATATCTATACAGTAAAGAAGAAATAAAACAATTAGCAGCTATCGTTAAAAAACACGATTTGTTTCTAGTAGCAGACGAAGTATACCGTGAGTTTGCTTATGATGGATTAACACATCATTCAGTATTAGCAGAAAATGACTTAGATGAACACGCTATTGTTATCGACTCTGTTTCTAAACGTTACAGTATGTGTGGTGCACGTATTGGATGTATTGTTTCTAAAAACAAGGACTTTATGGCTACTGCGATGAAATTTGCACAAGCACGTTTGAGTCCTCCTACTTATGCACAAATTGCTTCAGAAGCAGCTTTAGATACACCTGATAGCTATTTTACTGATGTAATTGAAGAATATACTGAACGTAGAAACACACTTATTTCAGAATTAAAAAAAATTGATGGAGTAAAAGTAGCTACTCCAAAAGGAGCTTTTTACTGTATCGCTGAATTACCTATTGCTGACGCTGATGCTTTTGCACAATGGCTATTAGAAGAATTTAACTTAAACGGAGAAACAATAATGGTTGCTCCAGCAGCTGGTTTCTATTCTACACCTGGTATTGGGTTGAATCAGATCCGCATAGCTTATGTTCTTAAAAACGAGGACTTAATTAGCGCTGCTAATATTTTAAAAGTTGCATTAGCTGAATATCAGAAAAAATAAGTACTTTACATTCCGAAAGGAATTACTAATATAATACACTAA
>Ga0209395_1001467_pt1 | contig 32944 bp, 32 predicted proteins | sample GOMGulsemesocosm_3_FD_184635 | JGI IMG/M metagenome (GOLD analysis project Ga0209395, IMG submission 184635) | Methane-oxidizing microbial communities from mesocosms in the Gulf of Mexico - GOM9D Gulf of Mexico (SPAdes) (version 2) | ecosystem: Environmental > Aquatic > Marine > Cold seeps... | reverse complement strand
GGTGTCGCGTTGTAAGGCGACGTTATCCCATAACTCAATGGTGTCATTTGCCTGCGTCATACGACCCTGCTCGGCGCTAATATACCAAGGTATGCCGTCTTTTCGGAAGAGGGTAATGTCGGGATTGTCCGCGATTGTGAAATCACCAATTGGGAAATGCTTGATTTCGTCGGCCTCTAAATGGTGATCCGGTTGGCCCGTGCTGTTGAATTGGGTGGTTTTGGCATTGACGATATAAAAGTCAGATTCGTTGCTGCTCTGCTGCTGTTGAGCGACGGGCGTCTCGACCTGAGTGCTCTGCCAATGAAACAGGCTGGCGAACGACAGGATGACGGCGCTAAGCAAGGTGATAAAGGTTACCCGTGACACGGTTTAGGCTCCTGGTCGGTTATTACGAATAGTGTGATGTTGGTGCCTTTTTAATGTAAATATTGATCAAGTGCCGGTACCAGCGTGTTTTGCGCGGCCATAATAAAATCGCAGGCTTCACGAACCGCGCCTTCACCACCTTTGGCTTTTGTGCACCAAACGGCATGTTCTTTGACCAGCGGATAGGCGTTGGCAACGGCCATGCCCAAGCCGACGCGGCGAATAATGGGCAGGTCGGGCAGATCATCGCCTAAATGGGCAATCTGTTGATAACTGACATCAATCGAATCAAGCAGTTCGTTGAGGGCGTTAATTTTATCTTCGCGGCCTTGATACAGGTATTGTATGCCGAGCTCTTCGGCGCGCTGAGCCAGTCCGGCTGATTGGCGACCGCTGATAATGGCAACCTCTACACCGCTGTTGCGTAAAATTTTGATGCCGTGGCCGTCGTGGCAATTAAAGGCTTTCATGACTTCACCGCCGCCGCCGATATAGAGCCGCCCGTCAGTCATGACGCCGTCCACGTCGAGCACCAGTAGTTTAATCTGTTTGGCTTTGGCAAGTGCCTGTTGGAGGTCTTTGTTCATGGGTTCTATGGCCTGATGGAATGCCTGAGTTAATAGTCCGTTGAGTGCTTCAAAGAGCGCTGTACAGCAACCTAGATAACACCTGAGCGTAACAGGTCGTGCATGTTTAGCGCGCCAACGGGGTGATTATCATCATCCGTGACAATCAGGGCATTAATTTTATCTTCTTCCATGATGGCTAATGCTTCGGCGGCCAATACGTTGGGCCGAATGGTTTTGCAGTGCGAAGTCATAACTTCGTCGACCCGGATCTGATGGATATCAACGCCACTGTCCAGTGTGCGTCTCAGATCGCCATCGGTAAAAATACCTAATAATTGATTGTTGGTATCAATCACGGCAGTCATGCCCAGTTTCTTTTCGGTGACGACCATCAGCGCCTGGCTGAGCGGAGTGGTCTCACTCACCAGTGGTATTTGTTCGCCACTGTGCATAATGTCTTCGACTTTGAGTAATAATCGTCGGCCCAGCGCGCCACCAGGGTGTGAAATTGCAAAATCCTCGGCGCTAAAGCCGCGAGCTTCCAGTAACGCAATGGCGAGTGCATCGCCCATGGCTAGCGTAGCGGTGGTGCTGGAGGTTGGCGCTAGGCCGTGTGGGCAGGCCTCCTCGGCAACACTGACGTCAAGGTGAGCGTCAGCCGTTTGTGCCAGCGTTGATTTGGGTGCGCCGGTCATGCTGATCAGTGGCGCGTGCATACGTTTAATGAGCGGTAAAATAGTTAGAATTTCGGCAGTGGTGCCGGAGTTGGATAATGCCAGTACCACATCTTTACTGGTGATCATGCCTAAATCACCGTGGCTGGCTTCACCCGGATGCACAAAAAAAGCCGGACTGCCGGTGCTGGCCAGCGTGGCGGCAATTTTATTGCCAATATGGCCGGACTTACCCATACCGGTGACAACGATGCGTCCCTCGCAGGCCAGCATGATTTTACAGGCATCACTGAAGCGCTCGTCAATGCGGGCTGACAGAGCGTCAACGCAAGCCGCCTCCAGCTTGATGGTACGCTGGCCGGTTGCAATTAGAGATTCTGAATCAGTTTTTATCATTGCCTGCTACCAAAAATTAACGGGGATTAGAGAGCGATAAGCGGCGACCATTATAGCTGTTTTTGTAACTGATGGTGTGAAGTGCTTAATCTTGAATGTTTCAAGATTGCAAATACAGTAATACCATGTAGCCCATGTAGCCAATAAAGAGCAGACCGCCGAGCGGTCGGCCGATGTTTATGGTGCGACCTTTGAATATACCAAAATAACAAAACAGAATGAGGAGCGCCGTAAAAGCGGTCATTACGCCGTAATCGCGCCACAGGACTTGTTCGGAGAACGAGTAAGGAGCGATGGCGGCGGGCAAGGACATTACCGCCAGCAGGTTGAATATGTTGGAACCAATAACGTTGCCCAGTGCAAGGTCATGGTGGCCTTTGAGTACGCTGGCCACCGAGGCAGCTAATTCGGGTAAGCTGGTGCCGATGGCGATAATGGTGAGACCGATGATTAGGTCGCTGACGCCTAGTTGTAGCGCGATATCTGTGGCAGCCCAAACCAGGAACTTTGAACTTACCACTAGCAGGATTAAGCCTGCCAAAAACCAGAAAATGGCCAAGCCGGTTTTCAGGTGGGGCAGCTCTTCTTCCTCTTCTTCAATTTCTTCTACCAGTTCTTTGTCGCTACTTTTGGGGTGATAAGTGGCGAAGAGGTAGAGCGTGACGCATAAGCCGCCGAGCAGTAGGAAGCCGTCAAGTCGACTAAGGTTGAGGTTGACCAGTAGCAGGCCAGCACCCAAGGTGACTAACGCTAGAATAGGTAGTTCTTTGCGGGTTAATGCAGACCTTACGGGTAACGGGGCAATTAAGGCGGTGATACCAAGTACCAGGCCGATGTTGGCAATATTGGAGCCGATGGCGTTACCGATGGCGATGCCACTGGCACCTGCCATGGCGGCAGTTAAAGAGACCAGGATTTCGGGTGCGGATGTGCCCAGCGAAACGACTGTTAGGCCAATTAAAAGCGGTGACATGCCAAAATTGCGCGCCAAGGAAGCGGAACCGTTGACGAATTTGTCAGCGCTCCAGACCAGCACAGCTATACTAAAAAAAATGGTGAGCGAGGCAACCAGCAAGATGTTCAATCCAGGCAGTGAAAATAGCTGGCTATTAAAGGGCGAATTGCTCGCTATTGCAAGAGTGGTGCGGAATAACTCTTGCCCGTAATACCGGTTACCCGGTGTTCAGGTTGGGTTCAGTTTAATGCGGGTTAAATGGTGGCTAAAGGGTGATATATAGTGGCGTCGGTGGTATATTTGCGCGCGCTGTGGGCGAGCACTTTTTTCAGCGGTTGCCCGCTTAAACAGATCAATGTAAACAGGCAAAAAAATGCAGGACGGCACGGCCAACATTATTGAGATTCGCGGGGTATCCTTTTCGCAGGGTGACCGAGTGATTTTTGATGGTATTGATATGGATATTCCGCGCGGACAGATTACCGCGATTATGGGCCCCAGCGGTACCGGTAAAACCACCTTGATGCGACTTATCACCGGGCAGATTAAACCCGATGCGGGTACAATTTTGGTGGATGGTGAAAATATCTCCACACTGGCGCGCAATGATTTGTATCGAGTACGCCGCAAAATGGGCATGTTGTTTCAAAGTGGGGCGCTGTTTACCGATCGTACGGTTTACGAAAATGTCGCTTTCCCGTTGCGTGAACACACTAATTTAACCGAAACCATGATTCGCGATCTGGTGCTCATGAAGCTTCAGGCGGTGGGCTTGCGCGGTGCGCGCGATATGTTGCCCAGCGAACTGTCTGGCGGGATGACGCGTCGGGCGGCGTTGGCGCGCACCATTGCGTTGGATCCAGAGATGGTGATTTATGATGAGCCCTTTGCCGGTCAGGACCCGATTGGCATGGGCGTTTTGTTGCAGTTAATTAAGCTGCTCAATAATGCGTTGGGTTTGACCAGTGTTGTGGTCTCACACGATATCCACGAGACCGCCAGTATTGCCGATAAGCTGTATGTGTTGTCGCAGGGTAAGGTGATTGGCGCCGGCGCACCGGATGAACTGATGAATTCAGAGTCGTCTATGGTTACCCAGTTTATGAAAGGTGAGCCTGATGGCCCGGTTCCATTCCACTATCCAGCCCATGACTATTTTGATGATTTGTTGGGTGGGGGTGCGTTGTGATTACTCGGCTACGTATTATTGGTAAATCGGGACTCGACTGGTTATCTGTGTGTGGTCGTTCCTGCGTGTTTCTTGCTCATTCGCTGTGTGGCGTGCCTAATCTTCGCAAGGGTATGCCGCTGCTGATTAAACAGTTGTACGCTTTGGGTGTGCTGTCGTTACCTATTATTGTCGTGTCCGGCTTGTTTATCGGTATGGTGATGAGTCTGCAGGGCTACAGTATTCTGGTGGATTACGGCTCCGAGCAGGCTGTCGGGCAGATGGTGTCATTGAGTCTGGTACGCGAATTAGGGCCGGTGGTAGCAGCCTTGTTATTTGCCGGGCGAGCAGGGTCATCCTTGACGGCTGAAATTGGCTTGATGAAAGCCACTGAGCAGATTACCAGTCTGGAAATGCTGGGTGTCGATCCGTTGCGTTATGTGATGGCGCCGCGTTTGTTAGCGGGTTTTATTGCGCTGCCTTTGTTGACGCTGATATTTAATGTCGTCGGTATCTGGGGTGGGTCGCTGGTGGCTGTTGATTGGCTGGGCGTCTATGACGGCTCCTTCTGGGCTAATATGCAGGCGGCGACGGATTTCAAAATTGATGTATTAAATGGCTTGGTGAAAAGTATCGCTTTTGGCTTTGTGGTGACCTGGATTGCGGTGTTTCAGGGGCACGATTTAACGCCGACGTCTGAGGGCATTGGTCGTGCAACAACAAAAACCGTAGTCTATTCTTCTTTAGCAGTATTGGGTTTGGATTTTATTCTGACCGCCGTCATGTTTGGGGATTTTTAAGATGCACAGTAAAACATTGGAAGTGACCGTTGGCTTATTTATGCTGGCTGGTTTGGCATCGTTGGTGGTGCTGGCTCTCAACGTGAGTGGTTTAACACTTTCTCAATCAAAACAAAGTTATACCGTTTTTGCTTCGTTTGAGAATATCGGCGGATTGACCGCTCGCTCGAAAGTAACCGTGGCGGGAGTGGGTGTTGGTCGTGTGGTTGGTATTACTCTGGATAAGGATGAGTTTGCTGGCATTGTTGAAATGGCCATTGAAGAGGAATATAACCAGTTCACCACGGATACCACGGCAGCAATTTTAACTGCGGGCCTGTTGGGTGAAAAATACATTGGTTTGATCTCCGGTGCTGATGATGAGTTTCTTGCTGAGGGCGACATGATTGTCGATACCCAGTCGGCCTTGGTGCTGGAGGAATTGATCGGCCAGTTCCTGTTTAACAAGGTGAACGAGTAAACCTTTCGTCGGTCAGTTACTAGGAATTTACGGGATAGAGAAAATGAAGATGGGTTATGTAGCCAAAGCGCTAATCAGTGTGTTGATGATGTGTTGTGCCGTTGTGGCGCAAGCACAGGACGAACAGAAAGCGTTCCCCAATCAAGCTGCCTATGATGTGGTGCAGACAGCCACCGATAATTTGGTTGAGCAGATTTCCGGTAAGCGTGAGTTGTACCGTGAAGACAGCGAGCTGTTTTTTACTGATGTGGATGGCATGTTGTCCGCGGTGATTGATTTTAAGCGTATTGCGCGTCGTGTGATGGCCAAACATTACAAAAAGGCTGAACCTGAGCAGCAGAGCGCATTTGAAGCAGTGTTTAAGCGCAGCCTGTTAAAGGTATATGCCACAGCGCTGCTGGAATATAACAACGAAAAAATTGTTGTTTTACCGCCGTCGAGTAGCAAAAAAGTCCATCCCAAGCGTCAGCGTGTAGATATTGAATTCTTCAGTGCCAATGGCCAGAAATTCCCGATTACTTATTCCATGTACCTTAACAAGCAAAGTGAGTGGAAAATGGAAAATGTGGTTGTGAATGGGGTGAATATTGGTCTTACTTATCGCAATCAGTTTGCGCGATTGATGAAAATTAATAAAAACGATGTCGATCTGGTTGTTGCTGGTTGGACCTCCGATGTTGAGTCTGGTGAGTAAGTCGGGCCAATGACACGTTCCCGTGTAATCCGAGTCTCGGATCAGCAGTTGCAGGTATCGGGTGTTATCACTTTTGATAATGCGTTGGATATGCGCCAGCAGGGCGAGTGTTTGATTAGCAAGGCGGCTGAGCATTGTGAGATTGATTTTTCCCAGGTGACGCGTGCTGGCAGTGCGGCGCTAACGTTGCTTTTCAGCTGGTTGCGACATTCGGCCAATCTGCAGAAAACGTTGGTGTTCACCAATCTGCCTGATGATCTGCTAGGTGTTGCTCAGGTTAGTGGCGTTGATCAGATTCTCCCCCTCAAATAATTAGCGTTTATATTTGTTCGGTGTGCGTTGTTTGACGGCCTGATGTAATGAGCGCCGCTGTGATTTCATGGCTAAGAATTAAGTCGCTATAAATGGCGTAATTTGGTACCGTAACAGGTTTTCCAGAGAGTATTTTTAACGGGTAGAAGCATGGGAACGGATGAAATTAAAGCGCTGCTTGAAGGGCAGCTAGAAGGTTGTGAAATTCAGGTTGAAGGTGGTGGCAGCAGTTTTCAAATTACTGCAATTGGCGCACTTTTTGAAGGCCTGAATGCGGTTAAGAAACAGCAATGTGTGTACGCCGTGCTTAACGATAAAATCGCCGATGGTACGATTCATGCCATCACTATAAAAACCTTTACGCCAGCGCAGTGGGCTGAGCAGTAAAGACGAGAGTTAAAGGCCCTAGATGGATAAGCTCATTATTGAAGGTGGTGTCAGACTGAACGGTGAAATCCGTATTTCTGGTGCCAAGAACTCGGCGTTACCGATATTGGCCGCCAGTCTGTTAACCGATGAAGCGTTGACTGTTGGTAACCTGCCGCATCTGCACGATATTACCACCATGATCGAATTGCTCGGCGTGATGGGTGTAGAAGCTGTCATCGACGAAAAACTCAATGTGGAAATCAACGGTGGCTCAATCAAGAGTTACGACGCGCCCTATGATCTGGTGAAAACCATGCGAGCCTCGATTTTGGTGCTGGGCCCGATGCTGTCACATTTTGGTGAAGCCAATGTTTCTCTGCCCGGGGGTTGTGCGATTGGTAGCCGTCCGGTGGATTTGCATATCCGTGGTTTACAGGCCATGGGTGCAGACGTTGTTGTTGAAGATGGTTATATCAAAGCTAAAACTGATGGCCGTCTGAAGGGCGCGCGCGTGTTCTTTGATACCGTGTCAGTGACAGGTACCGAAAATATCCTCATGGCGGCGACCTTGGCCGATGGCGAAACGGTGCTTGAAAATGCCGCCCGTGAGCCTGAAGTGGTGGATCTGGCTGAATGCCTGATAACCATGGGTGCCGATATTAAAGGCCATGGTACTGATACGATTACAGTGCAAGGCGTTAAAAAGTTGCATGGTGGTTATTATCGAGTGCTGCCTGACCGTATCGAAACGGGCACCTACCTGGTCGCAGCAGCGGCAACAGGTGGTCGTGTACGCGTTAAGGATACCAACCCTGATGTACTGGAAGCGGTATTAGTTAAGTTACGCGAAACTGGTGCAGAAGTGACTACCGGTGAAGACTGGATTGAGGTAGACATGAAGGGCCGTCGGCCAAAGGCAGTCAGTGTTCATACCGCGCCTTATCCGGCGTTTCCAACGGATATGCAGGCACAGTTTTTGGCGATGAATGCCGTCGCTGAGGGCACGGCGACCGTGACCGAGACCGTTTTTGAAAATCGCTTCATGCACGTGCATGAAATGATTCGTATGGGTGCCAAGGCCAGTGTGGAAGGTAATACCGCGATTATTACCGGCGTTGAGCGACTGAAAGGCGCACCTGTGATGGCGACTGACCTGCGTGCTTCGGCAAGTTTGGTTATTGCTGGTCTGGTTGCTGATGGCGATACCACCATTGAGCGCATTTACCATATCGACCGTGGTTATGAATGCATTGAAGAAAAGCTACAATTGCTCGGTGCAAAAATTCGCCGCGTACCATCCTAGCGAACATAGAAATTACTGACGATGATGACACACAAGTTAACCATAGCGCTGTCCAAAGGGCGTATTCTCGATGACACCTTGCCGCTGTTAAAGGCCGCAGGCATAGAGCCTTTAGAAGACGTGCGCGTCAGCCGTAAGCTGATTTTCCCCACCAACCATGAAAACGTTCAGGTGGTGGTTATTCGCGCCACCGATGTGCCGACCTATGTGGCGCATGGCGCGGCAGATATGGGGATTTCCGGCAAAGACGTATTGATGGAATATGGCGACGAAGACCTGTATGAGCCACTCGATCTGAAAATTGCCACTTGCCGGCTGATGACTGCCGGTTTGGTTGGCGTGCCAGAACCCAAGGGGCGACTAAAGGTCGCGACCAAGTTTGTGAATATCGCCAAGCGTTATTACGCCGAGCGTGGTGTGCAGGTGGATATCATTAAGCTATATGGTGGTATGGAGCTGGCGCCGATTATGGGGTTGGCGGACCGTATTGTCGATATCGTCGATACCGGTAACACTCTGAAGGCCAATGGCCTTGAGCCAAAGGAAATGATCGCGCCGATCAGCTCACGATTGGTGGTTGCTAAAGCATCAATGAAAATGAAGCACGCAACGATTCAGCCCCTGATTGAACGTCTGGCGGCTGCAGTTGATCAGCGTAACGCCTAGCAATAAAAATACTTTTGAAACGTAAATTTTAGATACGATTATGACAAGCTCTGCGATTAAACGACTTAATGCTCAACAAGCGGACTTTTACCCGCAACTGGATAAATTACTGGCCTGGGACGAGGTATCGGACCAGCAGGTTAATGCTATCGTTGATGAAGTGTTGCATGCGGTAAAAACGCGTGGCGATGAAGCATTGCTTGAATACACCCAGCGCTTTGATCGCGTGACCATTGATCATGCGGCGGGCTTAAAGCTTGATTCCGCACGTTTGCAGGAAGCGCTTGAGCGTATTCCTGCCGAGCAATTACAAGCGCTGGAAAGCGCCGCGGAGCGTATTACTCGTTACCACCAGCGTCAGACACAGGATTCCTGGCAGTATGAGGAAGCCGACGGCACGGTGCTGGGTCAAAAAATTACGCCCATGCAGCGAGTCGGTGTTTATGTGCCGGGCGGTAAAGCCGCTTATCCTTCTACCGTTCTGATGAACGTGTTACCCGCCAAAGTGGCCGGCGTTGACGAAGTGATTATGGTAGTGCCGACACCGGATGATGAAGTAAACGACCTGGTGCTTGCTGCTGCTGCTATTGCTGGCGTCGATATGGTGTTTACTGTGGGTGGCGCGCAGGCCGTTGCGGCCTTGGCCTACGGTACTGAAATGGTTCCCAAAGTAGATATCATCGTTGGCCCCGGCAATATTTATGTCGCCACGGCCAAGAAAAAAGTTTACGGCGTTGTCGGCATCGATATGATAGCCGGCCCCTCTGAAATCCTGGTGATCTGTGACGGTCAAACCGATCCGGATTGGATTGCCATGGATCTGTTTTCACAGGCCGAACACGATGAAAATGCACAGTCGATTTTGATTTCTACCGATGCGGCATTCCTGGATAAAGTTAGCGAAAGCATTGATCGTTTATTACCAACCATGCCGCGTGCCGAAATTATTGGCACTTCGCTGAAAAATCGTGGGCTATTAATTCACGTCGAGACGCTGTCTGAAGCAGCTGTGATTTCCAACCACATTGCGCCTGAGCACTTGGAGCTTTCGATTGAAGACCCGCTGGCGTTGTTGCCTGAAATACGCCATGCCGGTGCGATCTTCATGGGCCGTTATACCGCTGAAGCGCTGGGTGATTATTGCGCAGGCCCTAACCACGTATTACCGACGTCTGGCACGGCACGTTTTTCGTCACCGCTGGGGGTTTATGATTTCCAGAAGCGTTCTTCGTTAATCATGTGTTCTGCCGATGGCGCATCCGAATTAGGTAAAGTGGCCTCAGTTTTCGCGCACGGTGAAGGCTTACAGGCTCACGCACGGTCTGCCGAATACCGAATTAAGTCTTAAGCTTTAAAGCTGGCGAGGTTTCCTGCCTCGTTAGCTCATACAACTCTTCTCAAAAAGATATCCAATATTATGACTGCCAACGCCAATGACTCGCTGGGTCAACTGATTGAACAGTGGATTAAACCCGAAATTCGTAATATGACGGCCTATCACGTCGCTGATGCTGAGGGCATGATCAAGCTTGATGCGATGGAAAATCCCTACGATTGGGATGAGGCAATTGTTGAAAGCTGGATTGAAACATTGCGTAGCGTACACCTGAATCGTTATCCTGATCCGGGGGCCGATCAAGTCAAACAGCAGCTGCGTGACGTGATGCGTATCCCGGAAAGTCAGGCTATTGTGTTGGGCAACGGCTCCGATGAACTCATTCAACTGTTGGCGCTGGCTGTTTCTGCGCCGGGTAAAACGCTGCTTACGGTCGAGCCGGGTTTCGCCATGTATCGACAGATTGCTCAGGTGACAGAGTTGAGCTTTCAGTCCGTAGCGTTAACGGCGGATTTTGAGCTAGATATGCCGGAACTGTTGGCTCAAATTGAACAACAACAACCCGCTTTAGTTTTCTTGGCGCAACCTAATAACCCAACCGGCAATTTATTTGGTGAAGAGAATTTACGTCAGGTGATTGAAGCGGCGCCGGGTTTGGTGGTGATTGACGAGGCTTATACGCCCTTTACCGATGCTGATTACCTGCCATTGCTGGAAGAGTACAACAACGTACTGGTGATGCGCACTTTGTCCAAAGCGGGCTTGGCGGGCCTGCGGTTAGGTTTGCTGGTGGGCAACCCTCGCTGGATTGCTGAGTTGGAAAAAATTCGTCTGCCTTATAATATTGGTGTATTGACGCAGGCCAGTGCTGAATTTGCGCTGAAGCATTACGAGGTGTTGCGTCAGCAAACTGCTTTAATCCGTGATGAACGCGCCAACCTGTATAAAGATTTGAGCGCCATCGCAGAATTAAAAGTTTGGCAGAGTGAGGCGAACTTTATTTTGTTCCGCACCCAGCCAGGCCAGGCGAGAGCTGTTTTTGATGGCTTGCGCGAAAAGCATATTCTGATCCGTTGTCTTGACGGTGCGCACCCGCTGTTGAAGGATTGTCTGCGTGTAACGGTGGGTTCAGCGGCTGAAAATGAAGCCTTTTTGAAAGAATTAAAAGCCGTACTTTAGCCGAAGTAGGTTTAATCGAAGTAAATTCCATCTCTAAGGCAGGAAGTCAGCAGACTTCCTGCCTTAGAATCGATTAGCGCTGCTGCGTTTCGCGTTTGCTGACCGTGGCGCTAATGGTCTTTTCCTGACCGTCCCGTAAGACCGTGATATCAATGCTTTTGCCGGGAGCAGTTTGGGTGATTTTACCCATGGCTTGCAGATCGCTGATAACCTCATCACCACCAACAGCTAGCAAAATATCGCCTGGTTTGATGCCTGCTTTGTCAGCCGGGCCTTGACGGTAAACACCTGCGATGACTAAGCCTTTTACTTCATTTAGGCCCAGTGAACGCGCCAAATCGGGTGTCATGCTTTGGGTTTCAATGCCAAGCCAGCCACGTGTTACGCTGCCATACTGCACGATTTCTTCCATAATCTGATTAGCTAATACCGACGGAATGGCAAAACCAATGCCCTGTGAGCCGCCGGACTTAGAGAAAATAGCAGTATTGATACCGATCAGGTTGCCGTAAGCGTTAATCAGAGCGCCACCGGAGTTGCCGGGGTTGATCGCGGCATCAGTCTGGATAAAGTCCTCAAACGTCGTCAGGCCCAGCTGGTTGCGGCCTGTCGCGCTAACGATGCCCATAGTCACCGTTTGACCTACGCCAAAGGGGTTGCCGATGGCGAGTACCACGTCGCCAATATTAATGGTGTCCGAGGAGGCGAGGGTAATAGTGGGTAAATCAACAATGTCGATTTTTAACACCGCCAAGTCCGTTTCTGGATCGGTGCCAATCACGCGCGCATAACTTTCGCGGCCGTCCTTAAGCGCTACAATAATTTCGTCGGAATTAGTAATCACATGATTGTTGGTCAGCAGGTAACCATCACTGCTAATAATGACCCCAGAGCCAAGGCTGGATTGCATACGTTGGCGTTTTGGCTCGCTGCGTTGGCCAAAAAACTGACGGAAAAAAGGGTCGTTAAAAAGCGGGTGTGTCTGTTGCCGGACGATTTTAGTGGTGTAAATATTTACCACGGCTGGCGCGGCTTTATCAACGGCCGCCGCATAGGAAACCGGGCCGCTTTGGCGAGACAATGATTGATTTGCCGATTGATCCAGCTGTGACGGAAAGAAGTACAGAATGCCCGCAGCGATGAGGATGCCGGTGATGGCTGGCAAGATAACAAGGCGGAGCAACAGTTTCATAGAAAATTCCGGGTTCGGGTAGTTTGGAAAATGCTATTATCGCATGGGTTACAGTGATGTAAATGCTGTTGAGACCTTCGCGTAAAGCAGGGGCGAAAGAAAAGTGAGATAAAATTTTCCTGGTTGAGGCGGGAAACGCAGATAATAGCGAGCTATTGGCAAGTCTTTCAACGAAAAGCAGGGAGATGTTAGCCATTTTTACTCGTCAATTGTTTTGTGCAAAGGTCTCTGTATAAAGAAAATGAAACGAAGGATGGATATGACTGCGCGTTTAACTGAAATTATTGAGCTGTGTGAAACAACGCTGGAGCCAGCACGTTATCGCGATTATTGCCCTAATGGTTTGCAGGTTGAGGGTACTGAGCGAGTTGGCAAAATTGTCTCCGGCGTGACGGCCAGTCAGGCATTAATTGATGCGGCCATCGAGCAACAGGCACAGCTTGTGTTGGTGCATCATGGTTATTTCTGGAAAGGTGAAAACCCGCAAATCGTCGGCATGAAACGTAAACGCCTTAAAGCATTGTTGGAAAATGATATTAGCCTGTTGGCCTATCACCTGCCGCTAGACGGTCATCCCGAGCTGGGTAATAACGCCCGTTTGGCCCGGCTGCTGGAATTGCATGTGTTACAGGGCATGGAGCCTGAAAATGATCGCAGTATTGGTTTGGTGGGCGAGTTGTCAGAGGCAATGACGGGCGCGGAGTTTGGCGCTTTTGTTGGATCTAAATTGGGGCGTCTACCCTTGCATGTTGCCGGTTCAGACAAAACTATCAAACGTGTGGCCTGGTGCAGCGGTGCCGCGCAGAGCATGATTGATCAAGCGGTTGAGTTGGGAGCGGATGCTTTTTTAACCGGCGAGGTTTCCGAGCCAACCGTGCATTCAGCGCGTGAGCTGGGCATACACTTTTACGCAGCGGGTCATCATGCCACTGAGCGTTACGGGGTACAGGCGTTAGGTGAGTTTTTGGCAGCACAGCTCGGCATCGAGCATGTGTTTGTTGACATAGATAACCCGGTTTAGCAAAAGCCTAGCCGGATTATCTAAAAGATTGGAGTTGCCTTAAGCCAGCTTTTGCTCAGTCGGTATGGGCTCCAGAATTTCTTCCACTTCGTGGCTATCCGTTTTGATGCTAAAGGCTTCAGATAGCGTGCCGGCGGCGTCTTTGTCTACAGGTTTTGGCGCGTAGTCTCTGGGTGCTTGCATATCGTCACTGCCAGCTTCGCTTTCTTCACTGTTTTCAATTTGCTGGAGTGAAGCCGCCAATTGCTTTTCATTCAAGCCTAACTTAAGCGCGGGATGATCCGCATTTGTCAGCGCTTGAGAGCCTTCGGCAAGATGCTGGTAGACCTTAACGTAATTATCGGTAAGGCCGTTGAGCATTACTGATGTCTTTTCGAAGTGCTCGGCAACAGAGCTTTTATATTCGTTAAATTCTTCTTCGAGCGCCTGCTTTTCGCCTTTCAGCTGCTCAGCCTGACTGCCGCCGGAATATTTTGATTTATGAATATAAATGCCGCCGCCGATACCCATAAAAAAGGTGAATAAGGCGAGAAACCAGGGGTTACTTAATAAATCCACAACAACTCCTATCACGAGACCGGATGGTTCGCTCCATTATACACCGACTAAAATTGATTTTGTTATTAGCGATTAGACGGGTGTAACGTCTTCTGCTTGTAAACCTTTTTGGCTTTCGACAATGCTGTATTCGACTTCCTGGCCGTCATTCAGCTTGCGGTACCCATCACCGCGAATAGCGCGGTAATGAACAAAGACATCCTGGCCATCATGATGTTCAATAAAACCATACCCTTTGGCGTTGTTGAACCACTTCACAGTTCCTGTTGCGCGATCTGACATACCCTAAATCCCCCAGAGCGTTACTTTGGTTTTTTTTGTTTTTAAGCAATCCTTATGGCAAATACACTCTTTGGTATACGTTTGAGCTATAAGGGTCAGAGCACATTATATCTACACAAGCCAAATTGACAATAAAAACGTTTTCAGGGGGTTGAATGCCTTTATTCCGGCCCTCTTAGCACAATAGCAGAGCCGGTTTTGGTGTAGATAAGGACGGCAGAGTTATGCCATGGACTGCATTTCTTCCAACTGTTGTTGCAGTTTTGCGTGTGCAATTTGCAGGTCTGCCAGGCGAGTCTTTTCTTTTTCAACGACTGCCGCGGGCGCTTTATCAACAAAGTTGGCGTTGTTGAGCTTGTTGCTGACACCGGTGAGCTCTTTGTTGATTTTTTCAGCTTCTTTACTCAGGCGTGCAACTTCCGCTGCCACGTCGATCAAGCCTAACATGGGTACCAGTACTTCAAGATCGCCGACCAGTTGAATGGCGCTCATGGGCGCTTCTGAACCTTCGGCTAACACTTCAATGGTTTCCAGCTTAGCCAGCTTAGCCAGGAACTGGCGGTTGGCTTTAAGTCGGGTTGCATCTTCAGCGGTGGTGTTTTTCAACAGCGCATTGATGGGTTTGGCGGGAGAGATATTCATTTCACCGCGAATATTACGCAGTGCCAGAATGATGCCTTGCAACCATTCGATATCAATCACTGCCTGGGCATCAATTAATGCGCTGTCAGCCTGAGGATAGGCTTGCAGCATCAAGGTGTCGCCCTCTTTACCAGCCAGAGTTTTGACACGCTGCCAGATTTCTTCAGTGATGAAAGGCATCATCGGATGCGCGATGCGCAAAATTTCTTCCAGTACACGGATCAAGGTGCGGCGGGTGCCTTTTTTCTGCGCTGCGGGCGCATTTTCGTCCCACAGTACCGGCTTGGAAAGTTCCAGATACCAATCGCAGTATTCGTTCCAGACAAAACTGTACAGCGCTTGTGAGGCGAGGTCGAAACGGTAGTTTTCGATACCTTCAGCGACAGCAACTTTGACATCCTGCAGGCGCGAAGTGATCCAGCGATCTGCCAGTGATAGTTCGTAATCGCTTGAGCCGTCCTGACCGCAATCCTGCTCTTCAGTATTCATCAGCACGTAACGAGCGGCGTTCCAGATCTTGTTGCAGAAATTACGGAAACCTTCGATACGACCGACATCAAAATTGATGTCACGACCATTGGAGGCCAGCGAGTAATAGGTGAAACGCAGTGCGTCGGTACCGTAGGAGGCAATGCCCTCCGGGAATTCCTTGCGTGTCATTTTCTCAACTTTTTGCTGCAGCTGCGGCTGCATCATGCCCGCAGTACGTTTGGTGACCAGCGTTTCCAGATCAATGCCGTCGATTAGATCGATTGGGTCAAGTACGTTGCCCTTGGATTTGGACATTTTCTGGCCGTGGCTGTCGCGCACTAGACCGTGTACATAAACGGTTTTGAATGGCACATCGTCCATAAAGTGCAGGGTCAGCATGATCATGCGTGCCACCCAGAAGAAGATGATATCGAAACCGGTCACCAGCACGTTGGACGGGTGGAAAGTTTTTAATTCTTCGGTGATTTCAGGCCAGCCCAGCGTGCCAAAGGTCCATAGGCCTGAGGAGAACCAGGTATCCAGAACATCTTCGTCCTGTTTCAGGGCAACATCGGCAGCGATGTTGTTTTCAGCGCGGACGTCTTCTTCGGAGCGGCCCACGTAGACGTTGCCGTCGTTATCGTACCAGGCCGGAATACGATGGCCCCACCATAGTTGGCGTGAAATACACCAGTCCTGAATGTCGCGCATCCAGGCAAAATAGGTGTTTTCCCACTGCTTGGGCACAAAGTTGATGTCGCCATCTTCGACGGCTTTGATGGCTTTGTCCGCCAGCGGTTGGGTGCTGACGTACCACTGGTTGGTCATGTAAGGTTCGATTACCACACCGCTGCGATCGCCACGCGGCACCTTGAGTTTGTGGTCGTCTACTTTGTCCAGCAGACCCAGTGCATCGAGATCGGCAACGATTTGTTTGCGTGCCGCAAATCGTTCCATGCCTCGGTACTGTTCTGGCACGGTGTTGTTCAGGTTGGCGTCGTCATCAAGGATATTGATGATTGCCAGATTGTGACGTTTGCCCATCTCATAGTCATTGAAATCGTGGGCAGGGGTGATTTTCACACAGCCGGTACCGAATTCCTGATCCACGTAATCATCGGCAATAATTTCGATTTCACGGTTAGCCAGTGGCAGCGTGATGGTTTTGCCGATCAGATGTTTGTAGCGCTCGTCTTCCGGGTGAACGGCAACGGCGGAGTCACCGAGCATGGTTTCTGGACGGGTGGTGGCAACGGTCAGGTGGCCGGAGCCATCGGTCAACGGGTAGTTAAAGTGCCACAGGAAGCCGTTTTCCTCTTCGGAAATGACCTCCAGATCGGAAATGGCGGTGTGTAATTTAGGATCCCAGTTAACCAGGCGTTTGCCGCGATAAATCAATCCTTCTTTGTGAAGCTTGATAAACACTTCCTGCACGGCTTTATAAAAACCGTCGTCCATAGTGAAGCGTTCGCGCGACCAGTCAGGTGATGCACCTAGGCGACGTAACTGTTGGGTGATTTGGCCGCCGGACTCTTCTTTCCATTCCCACACTTTTTCGATGAATTTTTCACGACCTAGATCGTGGCGGGTAATGCCTTTCGCTTCGAGCTGGCGTTCAACCACCATTTGCGTGGCGATACCAGCGTGATCGGTACCCACTTGCCACAGCGTATTGCAACCCTTCATGCGGTTGTAGCGTACCAGGCCATCCATGATAGCTTCCTGGAAGCCGTGCCCCATGTGCAGGCTGCCCGTGACGTTGGGTGGTGGAATCATAATGGAATAGGCTTCGCCTTCACCTGAGGGTTTGAAATAACCCTGGCTCTCCCAAGTCTGGTACCAGTTTGTTTCGATCTGTTGGGGTTGGTAGGTTTTTTCCAGAGTTGCGGAAATGTTTTCGGAATCTGTAGTCACGGAAGTTTTCTCTGCGCAGGTCATGGGGTGAACCGTTTCCCCAGCAAAACTATGGGCGGCCCAAAGGGTGAGAATTATACAGTGTGAGAGGCGCGGACGGTAGACGCTCGCGATGGGTTATTTTGTTGGCTTGCGTAGATCGTGTGTGTTCAAGGGGTAGCCGCGTTCGCGATAAAAGCCAAAGTGCTTACGGGTGCTTTCGAGAACGTCGGCTCGCTGAATAACAATTTCCACACAGCGCTCAAAGCGGCTAAAGAAGTCGGGAATTTCTTCACACAGGTTGATCAGTACATCGTGATGATCACCGGGGCCTTTGCCATCATTATCGCCATGACCGATGGCAACAGGGGCCGGGGCGGATTCATCTGATAGCAGGTGATGAGGAATAAAGCTTTCCACCTTGAAGGTCCACAGTAGCAGGTCAATTTCTTTGCTGGAGGCTTCGCTGTCGGTATGAATGTAGATGCGATGCTGTTTTTTGTAGACTTTTTCCACCAGCCGACACAGGAATAGCAAGCGAGCCTGTTGTTCCGTGTCGGGTAAAATATAAAAGTCTACTTGTGTCACAGTCTGTCCTTAGTTTTGTTCCGCGGCGCGATCCAGCAGGTACTGGGTCAGCAGTGGTACTGGACGGCCAGTGGCGCCTTTATTGCTGCCGGAATTCCAGGCGGTGCCGGCAATATCCAGATGCGCCCAGCGCTGATCTTCGGTAAAACGTGCCAGGAAACAAGCGGCAGTGATGCTGCCAGCCGGACGGCCACCAATATTGGCGATGTCGGCAAAGTTGCTTTTCAATTGTTCCTGATACTGTTCGCCGATCGGTAGCTGCCAGGCGGCATCGGCGCTGCTTTCGCCCGCTTTGATGATCTGATGCGCCAGTCCGTTCTGGTTGCTGAATACCGCGCTGGTGTGATGGCCGAGGGCAATAATACAGGCGCCGGTCAGCGTAGCAATATCAATAATGGCAGCCGGGTTAAACATTTCTGCGTAAGTTAGAGCGTCACACAGTACCAAGCGGCCTTCAGCGTCGGTGTTCAGAATTTCAATGGTTTTGCCGGACAGGCTGGTAACGATATCGCCGGGTTTGGTGGCAACACCGTTTGGCATGTTTTCAGCGGCGGCGATAATACCTACCACGTTAATCGGTAAATTCATTTCGGCCACAGCTAGCAGTGTGCCAAACACGCTGGCTGCGCCGCACATGTCGTATTTCATTTCGTCCATGCCGGCGCCGGGTTTCAGACTGATGCCGCCGGTATCAAAGGTGATGCCTTTGCCGACTAGGACCTGTGGCGCGGCGTCTTTTTTGCCGCCCTTGTAGTTCATGACGATCAGCTTGGCGGGCTCGTCACTGCCGGCGGAAACGGAAAGCAGTGAGCCCATGCCCAGTTCTGCCATTTGTTTTTCTTCGAGAATGCTGGTGCTGACGGACTTGTAGGCCTTGGCAAATTGTTGTGCTTGTTCGGCTAAATAAGTTGGCGTGCAAATGTTACCGGGCAGATCACCTAAAGTTTTGGTCAGTTGTTTACCTTTGCCGATGGCGTGGCCTTGAGCGATAGCTTCTTCAATGCTGCTGACTTGTTTGCGATCAGCAATGCCGAATTGAATCGCCGCCAATTTAGCCGGTTCACTGCTTTCACTTTTTAATTCCGTGAAGCGGTAATTGCTGTCTTCAGTGGTTTCAACGAAATGGCGAACTTTCCAGGCCAGAGAGCGTTTTTCGCAGTTGATTTCATCCAGATAAACCAGTGCATCTTTGGCGCCGCTGCCTTTAATTACGCTGAGGCAGCTTTTTAGCAGGCGGGTGAATTTAACATGGCTGATGCTGCGCTCTTTGCCGGTGTGTACCAGCAATACACGTTGTGCTTTGATGTTGTCGAGGTCGTGTAGCAGCAAGGTCTTTCCTGGCTGGCGGGCTAAATCGCCACGTTTTACCAGTTTGCTGATGTAGCCTTCGCAGGCCGTATCCAATTGTTGAGCCGTCGAGGAAAGTTTGTTGTTGCCACTAACGGAAACAACAAGGCAGGCGGTGGTTTGTTTTTCCGGGCTGCCGGACTTGATTTTGTATTCCATACTTTCCTCTGATAATAGGCTCTGGCTGATGCGTCAAACTGCAAGCATGCTGAAAAAGTTGAGTGTACGTAAAAAATTAGCGATTACCAGTTATCAATCTGAAAAGAAGCGTTATAGAATGCCTAACTAATCGTTAGAGAAAATGTCTTCTTGTTACCCTCCAAACCAGTAGCGACGCGCCTTTGATTATATTTCGATACCTCACCAAACAGGTTATTGTCACCATGCTGGCAGTGACCGCTGTGCTGCTATTGGTGGTGATGAGTGGGCGTTTTATTAAATACATGGCCGAAGCCGCTGCCAAGGGCTTTTCACCTGAAATGCTGGTCAGCGTGATGGGTTATCGCTTGCCTGGATTTTTAGAGTTGATCCTGCCGTTGGGGTTGTTTCTCGGTATTCTAATGGCCTACGGTCGTTTGTATCTGGACAGTGAAATGACGGTGTTGTCGGCCTGTGGCATGAGCATGCGCCGTCTGGTGGTTATTACCCTGATTCCGGCTACGCTGGTTGCCATTGCCGTGGCATTTTTGAGCCTGAATTTAAGTCCGATGGGTGCCCGTGAAGCACAGGCATTGTTCGATGAGCAACGTAACCGCACTGAATTTGATTTTCTGACGCCTGGGCGTTTTCAACAGTTGGGCAAGTCGGGGCAGGTAGCCTATACGGAGTCACTGACCGGTGATGCCCGTAACATGCACAATGTCTTTATTTCTCAGCCGGAACGTAATGCTGCGGGCGAAACTGAGCTGGTATTATTGATTGCTGAATCAGGTTATCAGCAGGTCGATGAAAATACCGGCAGTCATTTTTTGGTGATGGAAAACGGCTATCGTTATGACGGCGAGCCGGGTACAGCGGATTACCGGGTTACCCGTTACGACAAATACGCGATTAAATTACCTACCCCAAAACCAGTGACTAGGCGGTTAGAAAGCGAAATGAAGCCCACCGCGGCATTGCTCGGTTCATCCAATCCCGCTGACATAGCCCAATTACAATGGCGTATTTCCTTACCATTATTGGTGCCGATTATCGCGTTGATCGCGGTGCCATTGAGTCGAGTCAATCCACGTCAAGGGCGTTACATGCGCTTGCTGCCGTCCATTTTTCTTTATATGGGTTATATCACTTTGTTATCGGTGGCGAGATCTGCAGTTGGTGATGAAAAAATCCCTGCCTGGTTGGGCTTGTGGTGGATTCATCTGGGCTTTCTCGGCATTGGACTGGCGTTGCTGGCCAACCTGCATCACAAATTGCCCTGGGTGAGTAAATAACCATGGGCCACCTTGATCGTTACATCGCAAAAATTGTGAGTCTATCCATACTGCTGGTTTTGTCAGCAGTGGTGGGGCTGGATGTTATTTTCACCTTGATTGATGAACTGCAGAATCTGCATGGCGACTATTCTGTATTCAGCGCTTTGACCTATGTTGCGCTGACAATTCCAAGACGCCTCTATGAATTTACTTCTCTATCCGTGTTGATTGGTTGTTTAATCGGCTTGGGCACTCTGGCGAATAACAGCGAATTAACGGTGATGCGTGCGGTGGGCATGTCGTTAACGCGTATCAGTTGGGCGGCCATCAAACCTGCATTACTGTTTGTGTGTGTGATGCTGGTGATGGGTGAATTTGTGATACCGCATACAGAAAGTTATGCGCAAAGTCAGCGCGCGTTGGCTAAAAGTGGTGGTCAGGCGTTGACCACTCAGGGGCATTGGCATCGAGAGGGTGACACCTACATGCATATTACCGCTGTACTGCCTGGCGGGGTGCTGTACGGTGTGACCCAATATGAATTTGACGGTCATCAACTGCAAGAAAGCCGTTTCGCCAAGCGAGCTATTTTTCAGGGTGATCACTGGATATTACAAAACGTACAGGTCAGTGCCATTGGTGCAGATCAAGTCGTTGTCGGTGAACATAATACCCTGCGCTGGGATACTGAATTAACACCTCAAGTATTGAACGTTATGGTGATTGAGCCCGAAGCACTGTCTATTCTTGGTTTGCAAACCTACACGGATTACCTGGAAGATCAGGGTCTCAATGCCAAGAAATATTTGTTAGCCTTTTGGAAAAAGTTATTACAACCCCTGGCCATTATTGTGATGGTGTTAGTGGCATTGTCTTGTATTTTCGGTCCACTGCGGTCGGTCACTATGGGCTATCGGGTGTTTTCCGGTGTCGTGCTGGGACTGTTATTTAAATATACCGAAGATTTTCTGGGGCCAGCTTGTATCGTTTTTGGTTTTGATCCCATCTATGCCAGTCTGGCGCCGATTGGGCTCTTTGCCATCGTGGCGGCGGTGCTGCTTAAACGGGCCGCCTGATTTTCACGGATTGTTATTCAGCAATAACAATTCTGTTTCGGCCGTCATCTTTGGCTTGGTACAAGGCTTTATCTGTTCGCTCAATAAGGTCGTCAGCTTTTTCATATAATTGAAATGCGGCCAGACCACCGGAAACTGTGATTGAATTCTGCGTGCCAAGGCTTTTAGGTTGCATTTGGGCGACCGCTCCGCGGATTTTTTCCAGCAGTGCGTGCGCTGCGGTGGTATCGGTTTCCGGTATAATCAGAATAAATTCCTCGCCGCCGTAACGGGCCAGAAAGTCCGTGCTGCGTATCATTTCTTGTATTTTTGTGGCGAACGCCTGCAAGACACGATCACCCACTAGGTGGCCATGATTATCGTTAACCTGCTTAAAATGATCGATGTCTAATATTGCCATGCTGGCGGGGTGTTTGTAGCGTAGGAAACGTTCGCGCTCCAGTGTGAAACGTTCGTTGAAGGCCTCGCGGTTGGGCAATCCGGTCAGCGCGTCAGTGAGCGCTCGTAGCGTTTCGGAATGTAATTTTTTGCGAATTGACTGACTTTCAGTTTGTACGACTGTTAGTTGCTCACGCATTGCTTCTAATTGTTGTTCGAGTACCTGTTCACGCTGGGATTCATGTTCAATAAACTCATCCATCGAGCCAACGATGGTTTTTAGTTGATCTTGTACCGATGCTTTCAGATTATTGATATCGGAGGCTTCTCCAACGGCTTTTGAGATGCTGCCCACCTGGTTGCGGACCAATGTGTTCAGTTGTTTTGTTGAATCTTTGCGGGCACTTTCGTTTTGTCCTTGCCAGCCAAGGAAACTATTGATTTGTGAAAGTTGTTGGTCGAGGGTTAATAAAAATTGTTCAAACTCCTTTTGGCTTTTATCCAGCGCTTCAATGACCAGTTCCGCCGTGCCATCCACCACTCGATCCCATTCTCCGGCGGCGGCTAACGCTGATAATTGATTTCGCAGCTGTTCGGCTTGATCGCGAGCGTCGGGAGACAGGGGTAGCTGCTCAAGTAAATCTGCCAGCACGTTGATAATGGTTTCAAAACTTTCGTTTTGATCGCTAGGCTCTTCTTGCAACGTGCTGGGAGTGCGCACTTCGTTGTCGTCTTCGACGAAGGATGTTTTGTCAGAGATAATTTTTGAATTTGATTTGGGTGCTGATGACGCAGGAACTATTTCTTCTGTTTTGGTCGGAGCGTTTTTCTCGCAAGCCGCTTCGGCAATGGGAGAGGCTACGTCGGTAAGCGCTGTTTCTTTAATATCGACGGTTGCTTGTTCTGAATTGCCGCCAAACATGCGTGATAACAATCCTTTGCGAGTGCTTTGCTGCTGCGTAGAACTGCTATCGGCTATGGCATTAAAAGACTCAGCCAGTGCGGCTTGTTGCAGGCGGCTGTATTCTTCAAGCAAAGCTGGATGGAGGCTAAGTTGATCGCCCTTGGCAGTCAGCGATTTACTGTAGTGTTTAAGTGCCCGCTGTTTGTCTTTGCTGAGTTTGAGTTGAGACAGTTGATCAACTAGCGCTTGTAGGGATTCAAGGCCTTGATTGCCGGTATCTTTGCGTTGTTTGTCCAGTCGCAGAATGGCGGATTCTACCTGTGCCAGATTACTGTTAATGTTGGCTTGGCTGACAGGTTCCTTGCGCAGCATGTTTCGCAAGCTGGAGAGGTGTTTATCCAGTTCGCTGTCCTGACCGTCGGCAGCAAGGCTAATTCTGACCAGCGCGCGGTGTAATACATTCAGGTAGCTGGTGTAATCCTTTTCATTTTTTTCCAGCGCTTCACTGAGGGTGAAATATTTTTCACGCCAGCGCAGCGAATCATCGTTGTTGTTGCTGTTATTTGCCATCTAAGCCTGCCATCAAGATACCGTTCAGAAACATTTAGTATAGGTGAGATATATTGATGCACGTAGTTTTGGAAGGCCGAAAATAACGGGTTTAAATGTTGGGGCAGTGTTTTGTTGCGATGTTATTTTTGGCTGCCAAAGAGTTTGAATTCCAGAGATTTTCCAGCGGCGTAGTGTAGTGACAGATACTGGTCTGTATAGGTGACGGTGCGCGTTGTTGCGAGTGCGCTGAGGAATTGTTTCTCCTCAATCATCACGTGATCTTCGCATAACATCATTGTGCTACCCAGATCAGTGAACGAGATAGATTCGGGGTTTTCGGGGCTGACCAGGTAACTGCCAAAAAAATCGTTACAGGAGGCCGAGCCAAAAAAAGTGCTGCTGCCAAAATTGAGAGTGATAGCTGTGCCGTTAGCGGAAACTTCTTTTTTGCCGTTAATGAGCACGCCGGTGTATTTCCAAATGCTGTCGGCTAATGGCGAATCACTTTCCAGTGAGCCTCTAAAAGTAATGTCGCCATCTTCTTCGATAAACATGGTGCTACCTTTGCGCCAAAAAATGAAGCTGTCATCATCATTGCTGTAGCGTTCGCCGGAGGCGCTTTGGCTGCGTTTAAGGTGTGCGGATTCAAAGTTCGGCCCACTGACCTTAACACTGTCATCTGCTTTGAAATGCGCGGTGATGATGTCGCCACTGGTTGTGGAGTAGGTGACGGGTTCGCCTGCGTCAGGGACGTCAAGGAAGTTAAATTTGATAAAGCCAGCGGCAGCAATAAGGATAATAACTGCTGCGATTAATAGTCGGGATACGGATGATTTTTTCATAGGGCGCACTTCGTGGATCAGAACGTTGTTATTGTTTAGTAACTGACCCTAAGTACCACCGTTTGTGCCTTTAAGTTGTGATCGGCTTAGTCTTTGTTTTTGCGAAATAACTTGTCTCGCTTAGGCGTCATGATGAGGTGGGTGTCAGAAAAACGATCGGGCCAGGTGAGTTTATCCTTGTCGATCAGCATCCAGAAATAGCCTATTCCAAAAAACAGTAGTGACGGAATTGCGGCCATTAAACGCAGCAGACACTGGGTTAATGTGATGGCTTGGCCATTATTGCTGACAATGCGGATATCCCAGGATTTCATGCCCAATGTCTGGCCGCCATGGCGCCAGAATTTGGCAAAAAAAGCGAAAATTGATAGCGCCAGCGCTGATTGGTAGACAGGCCCTTGGCCAAAATCCAGCAGCACGAAGGGTAAGCTCACTAGCATTAATATCGCGATGACTTGCAAGGTATCGTAAACAAGGGCCGCTAATCGACGCGCTAGTGTGGGACTTGTAGGTGTGGAATCCTGGCTTTGTTGATTTGATGACATAGGTTTAGGGCTGTAGAAGAAAAATCCAGCAGATTTTAGGCTAACTGGTTTTGGATTCATAGCCGTAGGCATGAATAGCGTTTAAATCAGAAAGGTGAGTGGAGCAAGCGGAGGGGCGTGGCGAGTTATTCGAGCTCTCGTTCTATTTCGAGCAGTTTGTCGCGCACCTCGGTGGAGCGCATGTAGCTGTTGGCGCCAAAATAAAACTGAACACCGTAGCGAAAACTGCCGGCTTGACGGCGGGCGTTGTGAATAACGGCGACTATATCATTCAAGGTGATGGCGGCAGTTTTTATATCAATGATGATGGTTTCGTTAATTTCAAAACGTGTGTCACAGGAAAAGGCCAGACCGAATTCGTTGAAGTTAAGCCACTCTGCCGGTTCACCCTTTGTGAAGGAACGCAGCAACCCTTTGCGACGAATGCAAAGCTGCAAAGTACCATCGTTGTGACGCATATATTTGCGTCGTTCTGGCTTGGCTTGGATGGCTTTATCAATGGTCATATTTGGCATAGAGCAGAAACCGTTCTTTCAGGGGCGTCTCCCAGAACTCCTAATAACTCAGTCAAGTTGACACGCTAAGTGTAGTCCAGATTTACGAAAAAAAACAGTTTCTGGATGTTGCCCCCACAGGGCATTAATTGATCCGAATTAGCGTGAGACACACTGAGCTGAAAAAAGTGCGACGCAACCGACAATTTTAATTTGTACAGATTCGAAACGTGTCTCCAAGCTTGCTTCAAGGCCTTTGAGATAATCCCTCTGAATTGAAAAAATACCTTTGCGGTTATACAGGTTCATGAGTTGCTGGGCGCTGGTGCTGCGCGGAACGTAGCCCTGTAATAACGTCGAGCAGAATAGCGTGGCATCGGGTTTCATTACGTTTTTTAAATGCTCAAAAACGACTGTTTTAGAGGGTGAATTGCCGGGCAGGCAGTGCAATAAATAGTTGACGGCAATCGAATCAAATTTGGCGATATCGTGATCAATGGGTTGCAGGATATTTTGCTGATAACGCCTGGGTTGATAACGTGCGACACGACGACTGGAGTAGCTGAGGCTATCGTTATTCATGTCCATCATGGCAAGGCGGGGTTGTTGGCTTTGAAGCTGACAGTGATTCAGGCAATAGCCGCTGCCAACGCCGACATCTAAATGATTATCGCTGGCATGGCTGTTGTAATGTGCCAGCAGGCAAGCGGTTGGGCACTTCCACAACCAGCGATTAGAGATACCAAGCACCACCAAATCATAAAGTGACAGAGTACGTGAACTGTAAACGGCTTGTCCGGCGGTGGCCTGTTCGGGTGTGTTTGCAAAGATAAATTACGGGTGCCAAGGGAGGTGGAGGTTTGTATGTTATGTGTCCGATTTAGGGCTTTCAATGACCTTTCTGTTTGATAATTGCAGGGAAAATATTGTTGTTAGTTTTAAAGGCGTGCGGCTATCAGCCGATAGAAAGCAGTAACCTGATGAATGAGTCATTCAGATTTTGAGCTGATCCTGTGGTAGTGAATACATGAATATCGAGAAAATTGACGCGCCATCGGCCAATATCACGCTGCCACTGAATCAGTCTGTTCAGCAGGCTAACGCAGCGCAATTCGCAATGATGTTGAGCCTGATGATGGAATCCCGTCCAGTATCTGCGCCTTCTGTCTCTGCGGTGCAGCCCGTTGGACTTTCGGCAGTCGCGGCTCCGCAAACGCCGCCGAACTTTAATCTGGAAACGTCACAAACCCGCGCCTTACAACAGAATCAAATGCATCATTTTCATTTGATTCACAGCTTGTATGAAGAGCGTGTTATGCCTGTTGATGAGGCTTTGCTGTTGGCTGGGAATAGTGGCTCAGATGTTGCCGATGCGGTATTGCAGGAGATTGGGCAAGGCCATTCGGCTGGACCAATGACGGGCCGAGAAGCTGAAAAAGTCAGCTTTGCAGCGTAAACACCCGCTTCAAGTCTTAATGGGAATCTAGACAGAGAAAAAATTCAAATGGTACCGGTGGGCGGAGTTGAATCCACACTTTTTATACTCGAAGAGTTAAGTAAGTTGTTGAAAAATATAGCTGAAAATACTTCGGGTTGCCCAAAGCGTACCACCACGATGGTTTAGCTTTTAGCATCGAATAAATACTAAGTTTGTCTTATCAGGTAATGGTCTCGAACTTTTGTTATGGATGTAATGAATAGCCCTCATAAACCTAGACCACTACAGCCTATGCGTTATAAAAAAGCCTGTTGATTTGTATCAGGCGGCGTTTGGGATGTGTTTTCAGTCTCGGTTCTGTCCATACCCTCGATATACCCTTTTATGGCCCAAAAGTGTGGAATGGGTGCCGGTTTTGATGTTGCTTATGGCACCTATTGCACGAACCTTTACGATAACGGACTAAAAAAATTGTCAGTTATATTTAGTGATATTTTAGTGATATTTGCTGATGAGAACGTGACGCGCCTTGGATAACAATATTGACAGTTATATGCTTGAAGTTCTGAGCTAGCGCTCTGTGCCGTAGAACTTAGGAGGATTTCTCCTGATTCGGAGACCAATAAAACGCATGAAAAATGAACTGATAGCCCCTGCCTCCACCTCCGCTGAAGAGCGCCTGGAACGAAATGAGTTACTTTTGGATGCGATAAACCATGCGCTCTCACTTTTTGTTTCAGAGCTCGATTCCTTTAGGCTTTTTAATGAGCTGTTGTCTCACTTTTTGACTTTAACAGGTAGTGAGTATGGGTTTATCGGAGAAGTGTTATTTTCTTTTGATCGACAACCCTATATTAAAACTCACGCCATATCGCATCTTGTCTGGGAAGAAGAAGTCAAAGCTATTTACAAGGAACAGCTCTCTATTGGTATGGTGTGCTCAGATCTTACTACGCTCTATGGTGAAGTATTAGTTACTGGTGAAACTGTTATTTTAAATGAACCTAAAATTGATCCGGTCAGGTGTGGGCTTCCGGAAGATCATGCTCCCTTGCATGCGTTTATGGGGCTGCCCATTTATGGTGAAGGGGAGTTGTTGGGTGTTATTGGGCTTGCTAACAAGGCGTCAGGGTTTGATAACTCTATCAGTGATTATCTCAAGCCATTAGCCAGTGCATGCGGTAATTTTATACAGGCGTACCGGGTTAATAAAAAACGCCAACAGGCAGAAAATGAATTGCGTAATTACAAAAATCAGTTGGAGGAGCTGGTTGAGGATCGTACTGAGCAGATAGAGGCATCCCTTCGTGAAAAAGACATCCTTTTGAAAGAGCTATATCACCGAGTTAAGAACAATATGCAGGTGATGATAGGGCTGTTGTCTTTGCAGGCGAATGAAATCGAGGACGAATATTACGCTCAACTTTTCATTGAGAATGCCAACAGAATTCAGTCCATGTCGGCGGCTCATGAATATCTGTATCAGTCAGATAACCTGAGTGATATTGATATGTATGATTATATTGAACGCCTGACAGGTACTGTACAACACGGTTTTGATGATTTTGAAGTTGAGGTAAGACTGGATATCTGCAATGTTCAATTGAGAATTGAGGAGGCTATCACTTGCGGCTTAATTGTAAATGAGCTGCTGACCAACGCGTTCAAATATGCGTTCCCGGAAAAGAAAGGAAGCATTGCAATTTTGATGGCTAAAACCGATGAGTCAAAGGTGAAACTCATTGTGAAAGATGACGGTATTGGACTTCCTGTGACGGCCAGGATTGAGGATGCTCAGGGGTTGGGGATCAACCTGGTATACAAACTGGTGAGTCGAAAGTTAAAGGGGCGGCTTCAAATCGATAACTCTGAAGGTTCAGAGTTCATTATTACTTTTTGTTACGGTGGAGATAAATAGTGTCGGAAGAGGCCGCAAAAATCCTGGTTGTTGAGGATGAAATGTTTGTTAGCGAATATATCTGTCAGAGCCTTGCCAAACTAGGCTATCGGGTTTGCGGGGTTGCCGATTGTTATGAAGAAGCCTTGGAGCTGGTCGTCGAAGAGAGTCCAGATTTAATTTTGCTAGATATTGAACTGAGTGGCGACAAAAGTGGCATTGATGTGGCCAGTGAGGTGCTTGAAAGATGGTCAATCCCCGTCGTTTTTTTGACGGCTTACTCTGATGACCAAACATTGATTAGAGCAAAGCAAATTAAGCCCATGGGCTATATCACTAAACCCTTTACTGAACATGATATAAAAATAGCCGTAATGATGGCTCTTGAGCGTAGCCCTTCAGGGGGTAGGGTTATTCATGTTAGTGGAGGTTATTCCTATGACACTGGCCAGCAACAACTCTTTAAAGATGATGAACCCATTTTTTTGACCAAAAAAGAGTTAAAGCTGTTGCATATGTTGGCCGTCAAACATAATCAGGTGGTTCCCTATCAGGCGATAGAGGGGTGTTTATGGGATGGGATTGTGGTCAGTGAGTCGAGCCTTCGGGCGTTGGTATTAAGGCTGCGTAAGAAATTACCAGATATCCCCGTTCAAAATGTATCTGGGATAGGTTATGTCTTAAAGGATGAATGATTGAAGCACTGATCTTCAAGCGTCACAATCAACCCAGACATCCTCAGAGATAGGAATGGCCTGGCACAGTAACACATAGCCTCTTTCGAGGTCGCCATCAGAAAGCACATTGGCTTTTTGCATAGTGAGTTCTCCTGTTTTTTTGATGGCCATGCAATAACCACAGTGCGCATCACTACATGAATAATAGGGGTCAAGCCCCGCGCTTAACATGCATTCGAGCAGTGTTTGCCCCTCCTTATATTGAACCGAATGTTTCTTGCCATCTAGTGTGGCGAGAAATTGGGTTATTTGTTTTTCGCCTGATTCGTTATCTTTTTGGCTTCTCTTTACTTGAGTATCCCGGAGTGAGCTATTTTCAATATAAATATCATGGTTGCTGATGCCCAGGTTGGTTAATACTTCTTCGCATAACAGGTTATGTTTATTCTGCCCGCAGAGGAAAAAATCGGCGAAATCACAACTTTTGATAAAGGCTTTTAAGGTATTTGCGTGTGACTCATCGGCGCCAAGACTCAAGTGATATAAGCACTCAAATTGTTGAGGGAAGTTTTCCCTTAACTGATCAATCTCCTTTCTGAAAATAATGGAGTGATAGCTTTTGCAGTCGTAGAAAAGTTTAACTGGACGACGGTTTTGTTCAAGTTCTTGTTCCAGCAGCGCCTTCACCGGAATGATGCCCGTATCGTCGATTAAAACCGCTAGTGTATTGTTTGTAGACCGGATATTGAAGCCGCCCCTAAGTGCGGAAGCTTGTAGTTGTTGACCCTCTTTAAGATTGTTGTAAATCCAGCGAGAAGTGTCGTCAGCGTTTTCCCGGTTGATAGTGATTATTATTGTATCTTTTGAGGGGGCGCTGGAAAGGTTGGCCGACAGTGTTTTCTTGGTGCCGTCGGGCTGCGTTATGTGAAGTGATATAAACTGGCCTGGCTGGTACTGAAGGCTAGGTAGAGCCCCATTGTTGGGCTGCAACAAATATGACCGCGCGTTATCGGCCTCATTAATAACCTTTGCTACACTAAACGGATATAGCTTCATTGATTCTTACTCCCTTATTATCAATGAAGCTGCCTGTAAGTATGTGGTGCGAATTGACCCACGCACCTTCACTTGTTGTCTAATGATGACTAAGTTGCTTCGTCACCCTCATCAACAATACAGACAGCATCACCGGAGCTCACAGCTCCTTCCTTTAGTACTGCCGCGTAAACCCCCGCCATTCCCTTCCGGGTTTTAATGACATGTTTTAATAGGCGGGTGTCAGATTGGGCCGTTTCCGGGTGGATTGTCATCAGCTTGCAACGATAACCACGCTCCAGAATCATCACCTCAAGCCTGTCACCAATTTTTATCCGTTTTCCAACTAGCTCATCTTCATAGAAAGGACCGCCTTCATCCCAGTTGATATAAAAGTTGGCGCGGAACTGTAACGGATGGATGTCGAGATTCGTTTCCTGACGTAATTGCTCAACGGTTTGCAGTGAAAAGAGTGATACGGGGCGGCAATCCACCATATTTCGCTGGGTATACTGCAGGGTGAGTTTTGCGTCTGTGTATTTTCCTTCCAGACCGGCAATAAAAGCCGGGTCTCTGACGTCAAAGATCTGTCCTTCAGGTGTCTCAATCTCTACATCAAAGGTTCCCTCAGGTGGATAAGGTGGATTCAACCCTGCCGGGTGGTCCAGAGCAATATCCATCGCAGCGGGTTGCTTGGTGCGTTTATTTCTCTTAAATCGGGCTTTGTAAAGAATATAATTTTCCTGGCGGCGTGCGGTATACCAGGGGAACTCCTGGTCTGCCGTGGAGCTAGTAAGCGCGTAAACTCGGTCGCCCATTACGCCCGAGTAGGACACGAAAACACCGTCGGCTGGTTCTCCGCGCATACTTTTCATCGGGTAGCGCCACACACTTTCAATTGTTCCAATTTTCGACATTAAAGACACCTTATCTAAGCTTCAGGTACATTATAACTTATTGGTTTTTTATCCAAGATCATCTTTCCGCTCTCCGTAAAATATCACATAAATATCACTTTTAAATCACTTGAATGTCACAACAAGCCTTCTCGGTCTCGTTAAGGTAGCTCTCAACGAATTACATGCGGTAGGTGGTTTTTCAAGTGATCGACAAAACACCTGATTGTCGTCTTATTTTGGCTACGACATAAAGCAAAAAGAATAAGAGCTAGTGTTCCCGGAGGAGAGTTTAGTTATGCCAAGTGAATCTGTAACAACGCGTCAGGTTAAAGGTGCATGCCCACAGGATTGTCCTGATTGCTGCGCCATGATCTACCACGTTGAGGATGAAAAACTTATCCAGGTTACTGGCAATCCAGAGAACCCCCTAACTAACGGGCGCCTCTGCGTTAAGCTCAAAGATTTTGCCGGTCACCACGCTCACCCTGAACGTTTAATGCATCCCATGAAGCGCGTCGGCCCGAAGGGTTCAGGAAAGTTTGAGCGCATAAGCTGGGATCAGGCGCTGGAAGAAATTAAGACTCAGTGGCAAGGCATTATTGAAGAGCATGGTCCACAAGCCATTTACCCTCATTGTTATGCCGGTCAGATTGGTACGCTCAACGGCATGACCTCTGGCGATCGTTTTTTTAACGCTTTGGGTTCGACGGTTGCAGAAAAAACTTACTGTGGTTCGACAGCCTCTGTTGGCTGGACGTTGACTAATGGTCCTGTTGGCGGTTTGGATCCAGAAAGCTTCGCATACTCCAAATTTATTATTATCTGGGGGCAAAATACGCTCTCTACTCAGTCGCACTCTTGGCCTGCCATCAATGCCGCTAGAGTAAATGGCGCCAAGGTGATCGTTATCGATCCTGTGCGTACGCGTACTGCCAAGCAAGCAGATATGCATATTGCGATTAAGCCGGGTACGGATGGTGCCTTGGCGATGGGTATGATTAACGTCATTACTCAGGAAGGCCTGTACGACGCTAATTATGTCGGCAAACACACCGTTGGTTTTGTTGAATTAAAAGAACGAGCTGCTGATTACACGCCAGAGCGTGTGGCAGAGATTTGTGGTGTCAGTGCCGATGAGGTGCAGATGCTGGCCCGTGGCTATGCGGAAGCTAAAGAGTCGGCTATTCGTATGGGTGTTTCCATCGAGCGTACCCCAGGTGGTGGACAGGCAGTTCGCGCTATTTCATGCCTTCCTTCGCTGATTGGTGCCTGGAAATACCCAGGTGGTGGTGCCACTCAAATGACTCACACGGAATTTCCGTTGAAATGGGATGATCTCAGCCGTGGTGATTGGATTAAGCCTGGAACGCGGGTGATTAACCAGTTCAATCTGGGGCAGGCTTTGTCCGGTGAAATGCCGCTCGATCCGCCTATTAAATCGCTTTTTGTTTACAACTCAAACCCGCTAGCGATGTGCCCGAATCAGTCGAAGACCCGCAAGGGCATGGCGCGTGACGATCTGTTCACCGTGGTGAGTGAACACTTTAT
>Ga0209395_1001466_pt1 | contig 32950 bp, 30 predicted proteins | sample GOMGulsemesocosm_3_FD_184635 | JGI IMG/M metagenome (GOLD analysis project Ga0209395, IMG submission 184635) | Methane-oxidizing microbial communities from mesocosms in the Gulf of Mexico - GOM9D Gulf of Mexico (SPAdes) (version 2) | ecosystem: Environmental > Aquatic > Marine > Cold seeps... | reverse complement strand
AAGTGGAGCATGTGGTTTGCCTTTATGCAAATCCGGGTTCACTACCTTAACAAGGTGGCGACGACCTGGAGAAGTAGGCTTACACTTAACAATAGCCATTATTCAGAATCCCCTTGATTATTCAGCGCTGCCGAAATCGATGTCAGCGCCGTCAGCTAGAGTAACATAAGCTTTTTTGATGTCTGAACGACGGCCAAAACGAGCGCCAGTGCGCTTAGTTTTACCCTTCAGTACCAATGTGCTTACATTTTTAACTTCAACTTCAAATAGTTTTGCAACAGCTGCTTTAATTTCAGCTTTAGTTGCATCTAGTGCAACTTTGAAAACAATTGTGTTGTCGTTTTCAGCAGACATAGTGCTCTTTTCAGAGATATGTGGCGCTAGGATAACTTTCAGTAAACGTTCTTCACTGATCATTTTAAGTTCTCCTCAATCTGCTTAACCGCGTCAGCAGTCATTAATACTTTGTTGAACGCGATTAGACTTGCAGGATCAATACCAGCAACGTCACGAACATCAACTTTGTATAGGTTACGAGCAGCTAAGAATAAGTTTTCTTCAACTTCAGCGCCAATGATTAGAACGTCGTTCAGATCAAAGTCTTTCAGTTTAGCAACTAATTCTTTAGTCTTAGGTGTTTCAACAGAGAACTGTTCAACAACAATAAGACGCTCTTGACGTACCAATTCAGATAGGATGCTTTTGATCGCTCCACGGTACATCTTCTTGTTAACTTTTTGACTGTGGTCCTGTGGACGCGCAGCAAAAGTTACACCACCTTTACGCCAGATTGGGCTACTTGCAGTACCTGCACGAGCACGACCTGTACCTTTTTGACGCCATGGTTTTTTACCACCACCTGCAACGTCAGAACGGTTTTTCTGAGCACGAGTACCTTGACGCGCGCCAGCAGCATACGCTGTAACTACCTGGTGAACCAGAGCTTCATTAAACTCACGTCCGAAGGTAGTTTCTGAAACTTCAAGAGCACCTTGTGCGTCTTTCAATACCAATTCCATTACTATTTCCTCGGATTATGCTTTAACAGCTGGTTTGATAATTACGTTGCTGTTGATCGCACCTGGAATAGCACCTTTAACAAGTACTAGGTTGCGTTCATTATCAACACGTACCACATCTAGAGACTGAATCGTTACACGTTCAGCACCCATGTGACCTGCCATCTTCTTGCCTTTAAATACGCGACCTGGAGTTTGGCATTGGCCAATAGAACCTGGAGCACGATGCGCAAGAGAGTTACCGTGAGTAGCATCTTGCATAGAAAAGTTCCAACGTTTAATAACGCCAGCGAAACCTTTACCTTTAGATGTACCAGTAACGTCTACTTTTGTGTTTTCAGCAAAGATGTCAACGTTTAGCTCAGCGCCAACTTCAACAGCTTCACCTTCACCTGTTTCTAGGCGAAATTCCCAAAGGCCACGACCAGCTTCAACTTTAGCTTTAGCGAAATGTCCCGCTTCTGGCTTGTTTACTCGGCTAGCTTTTTTCGTGCCAGTGGTCACTTGAAGTGCACGGTAACCATCGTTTTCAAGAGTTTTAACTTGAGTAACGCGGTTAGCTTCACATTCAATAACGGATACAGGAATTGAAACGCCATCTTCAGTGAAGATACGAGTCATTCCAACTTTACGTCCGATTAGACCAATCATTTTATTAACCTCAATATAAATCGTTGTTTAGAGCTTATTAACCAAGGCTGATTTGAACATCAACGCCAGCTGCAAGATCTAGACGCATAAGAGCGTCAACGGTTTTTTCTGTTGGCTCAACGATGTCAACCAGGCGCTTGTGAGTACGAATTTCGTATTGATCACGCGCATCTTTGTTAACGTGCGGAGAAGTTAGCACTGTGAAACGCTCTTTGCGAGTTGGTAGTGGAATTGGACCACGTACCTGCGCGCCAGTGCGTTTTGCAGTTTCAACGATTTCCGCTGTAGACTGATCGATAAGACGATGATCGAACGCTTTTAAGCGGATACGGATTCTTTGGTTCTGCATTAGACCAGAGCTCCAATATAGTTAAACACACACAAAAATTCGACATAACACAAAAGGATAAACCAAGTGTGAATGCGATATTTCAACCTATTGATTCCCCTATTGGGAATCCTGATGACTGACCACTAATACCTTAGCTCAAGGCTAAGATGTTTACATAATGATTCAGTTCTTGCCTAAGCAAGTGCAGCGAATTATACACGACCCCTTACCTTTGGCAAGGAAAAGTTTCTTGAAACAACATTATTATTGTTATCTCTTTTCACTTTTAAGTCGGCAATCAAATAAAGCTAATTTGCCTATTCGTTTTGACTAATAATAGCCTTAATTACTGCTTTAAATTTATGGACGTGATTATATAGCCCCAAAAAAAATTAGCAAGCGTAAAATTAAAATTGAAAATAAGCACCCTGAAATACTTATTTTCATCATGTTTTATTTGTTACGACGCAACCTGTTCAGCCTTAATTGAACTCTTAACCAAATCATCATGATTAATAGCCTCGAGCTTGAATTCTAAAGCAACCTCATCACACGCATGTTGCCGCGGACACATATCGCAATCTTTTAACACTTTTTCAGGTAACATTGATTTACTGCTAGGGCTAAAGCCAAGCTTCATAAAAAACTCAGGAACTCGCGTTAACACAAAGATTTTTTTAATCGCCATCTGTTGTGCTTTACGTATTATGTATTCAACGACAGCTGTACCCTGTCCTGAGCCTTGAAATCCTGGTTCAATACCCAAAGAGCGAACTTCTGCTAACCCAGTATCATAGACATAAATTGAAGCACAACCGGTAATTTGCCCATGTTTTTCTGATACGGCAAAAGTACCTATCGCTTTGATTATGTCTGCACGACTACGTGGGAGGTTTTCGCCAATATGCGCCCAGTAATTTACCATACGCTCAAGATCATCTAAATCAGTCAATCTTGCCGCACGAATATTGACACCAGAATTATCTCGTTCTTGTAAACGTTTCTCTGCGTTAGTTAATGCAAACTCAACCTGTACAGGCGATACACCACCTTGCGCTTTCCGCTTAGCTAAAGTTTCGTCCAAGGATAGATGATGATAAACATCATCTTCAATAAGTGGATCAAATTCTTTAAACTCAGCGAGAGTTAATGCTTCAAGTGGAACACCTTTACCGATGGCAGCAACAACAGCTTCACCGACAATATGGTGAGAGTCACGGAAAGGTACACCTTTCGCAACAAGATAGTCAGCTAACTCTGTAGCGTTTGAATAACCGCCGAGCGCCGCTTCTTTAGTTCGCTCTTCATTGATCTTCATACCAACTAATGACATAGCTGCCATTTCAAGGCAATCACTCCAGGTATCAAGGGCATCAAACAATCCTTCTTTATCTTCTTGCATGTCTTTGTTATAAGCAAGAGGAAGCGCTTTCAACGTCATTAGCATCGCGCTCATAGAGCCGAATACTCGACCTGTTTTGCCACGAATCAATTCTAAGGCATCAGGATTTTTCTTTTGTGGCATTAATGAAGAGCCAGAGGTAACAGCATCAGCTAACTCAATAAAATTTGACTCACCTGAATTATAGAAAATTAAATCTTCTGCTAAACGCGATAAATGGATCATCGACATACTTGCCGTACTCATCAACTCCATCACGTGATCACGATCTGAAACTGAATCTAAGCTGTTTAATGTCGCACTAGCAAAGCCAAGTGAATGAGCTAGCGCGTTACGATCCATTGGATATGCTGTACCAGCTAGTGCGCCTGAACCTAACGGGCAAGTATCTAAACGTTTCAAGCAATCGGTTAAACGACTAAAATCACGTTCTAACATTTCTACATAAGCTAAACACCAATGAGAAAATGTAACAGGTTGAGCACGCTGTAAATGGGTATAACCAGGTAAAACGGTATGTTGATGTTCGCGAGCAAGCACAACCAGTTGATGCTGAGTTTTATCTAACTGCATTAATAGTTGGTCACCCTGCTGTTTACACCAGAGTTTTAAATCAGTAGCTACTTGGTCATTACGACTGCGACCGGTATGTAGTTTTTTACCTAAATCACCAACTTTAGCGATCAATTGAGTTTCAACCCAGCTGTGAATGTCTTCAGCATCGCTTTGTAGAATAGATTCTGGATTCTCGAGTACTGCCAGCTTTAAATCATTTAGTGCAGCCTCAATCGAAATTTGCTCATCATTCGTTAAGATGCCTACGCTGACTAAGGCTTTTGACCACGCGACTGAACCGGTAATATCTTGCTCTGCCAAACGGTAATCAAACCGCAGAGAATCATTGAATGTTTTAAACTTTGCATCAGCTGCCTGACTAAATCTACCGCCCCATAGTGCCATCGTCTTATCCTTTTTATTACTGCTCACACATTACAGGTGAGAGGCATGCCCTACCTCTCACCTTAGCACTGCTTACCTGCTGCATTTATACAGCTACATTATTTTTTTGATAGTGCTTTAATACGACTTGATAAAGAATATAAACGAATGAAACCTTCCGCATGACCTTGATCATAAACATTGTCATCACCAAAAGTTGCAAACTCTTCACTGTATAAGCTGTTTGGTGATTTTTTCTGTATTGCTTGTACCGAACCTTTATACATTTTCACGATAACTTCACCATTCATATCATCAGCTAGAGTTTCTGCTGCTGCTAATAGTGAATTACATAATGGTGTAAACCAACGACCGTCATATACTAAGTGCGAGAATTCAGCCGCAACTGTTTGTTTCCACTTACGTGTCATTTTATCTAACACTAGCTCTTCAATGCCACGTAATGCTTCGACCATTACCGTACCACCCGGAGTTTCGTAACAACCACGAGATTTCATGCCGACTAAACGGTTTTCAACGATATCCACACGACCCACGCCGTGAGCAGCCGCTTTTTCATTTAAATACATGAGTGTCTGATAAGGCGACATCTCTTCGCCATTGATAGCGGTGATTTCACCTTTATTTACTGTAATTGAAACAAACTCAGGCTCGTTAGGAGCATCAACCGGATCAACAGTCATGGTCCAAACTTGTTTCGTTGGTTGATTCCATGGGTCTTCTAACTCACCGCCTTCGTGAGAAATATGCCAAGCATTCGCATCTCGGCTATAAATTTTCTCTGCTGTTGCCGCACTTTTAATTCCGCGTTCATCTAAATATTCTAATAGCGACTCACGGCTAGTTAAGTCCCAAATACGCCAAGGCGCGATAACAGTTAACTCTGGCGCTAACGCAGCGAAGCAAGATTCAAAACGAATTTGATCGTTACCTTTACCCGTACAACCGTGGCATAAGGCATCAGCGCCGACTTTTTTAGCAACTTCAACTTGTGCCTTGGCAATAATTGGACGCGCCATAGCGGTACCAAGTAAGTACGTGCCTTCGTATGTTGCCCCAGTTTTTAACGTCGGGTATATATAGTTAGCAACGAATTCATCTTTCAAATCGACAACGTGACACTCAGAAGCGCCTGAAGCGAGAGCTTTTGCTTCAATACCTTCGAGTTCATCTTCGCCTTGACCAACATCGGCTACAAAGGCAATGATTTCACAATTATCATAATTCTCTTTTAACCAAGGTAAAATTACTGACGTATCTAAACCGCCTGAATAGGCTACAACTACTTTTTTAACTTCGTGTGTCATGATTATTTTCCTTAATAAATTACTTCAGTAATGTCAGTAAAACTGCATTCTGTGCATGCATTCTGTTTTCCGCTTGATCAAATATCAGCGAATGTTCACCGTCCATCACCGCAGAAGTGATTTCCAAATCCCTATGAGCTGGCTGGCAATGTAAAACGTGTTTAATGCCAGTGCTATCTAATAATGCCTGATTGATTTGATAAGGCATGTATTTTTCTTTCACTTGTTCTAATTGCGTATCATCACCCATTGAAACCCAAGTATCACCATAGATCACATCATAATCGACAATACCATTGATATTGTCTGTCACCTTAATTTTTCCGCCACTTTGTTCTGCTAACTGCATTGCTTGTAACATAATTTGCGCATCAGGGCCGCAGCCTTTCGGGCAAACAGCCATAACTTCAGCACCAAGAATTGCGCCTGTTAACATCAATGAGTGAGTGACGTTATTGCCCTCGCCTACATATGCCAACTTCACTTTTGAAATATCATCGTAATTCTCAGAGATAGTCAAGAAATCAGCCAAAGCTTGGCAAGGATGATAAAGATCGCACAGTGAATTAACCACAGGAACAGAACCGTGTTCGACTAAGCCTTCCAGCGTTTTATGGCTCATTACCCGAGCGACAATGCCATCAGCCCAACGCGATAAATTAGCAGCGAAGTCTTTAACTGTTTCACGTTCGCCAATCGCGCCATTTTGAGAATCTAAATAAACCGCATGACCACCCATCTTGTGAATACCAATATCAAAAGTAACTCGAGTACGCAGCGATTGTTTTTCATAAATTGTAACGATGCTTTTACCTGCTAGAGCTTGCGAATATTGCGCAGGGTTAGCTTTCATCGATTTGGCTAATTCAAGCAAATCCAGAATTTCAGCTTTGCTTAAATCTTTAATTGATAATAAATTTTTCATCTTGTTACCTTTCTAAATCAAATTTAATCTTGAGATTTTAAGTGTCTACTTAAAAGAAACTGTCGTACCTTCGGCATTGCCATTTAGCAATGCCAACAATCGGTCTGGCACCTTCCAACTGGCTAGCTTCACTTCTCGATTAAGGGATTTAGCGGCTTTCAAGGCTGCTTTCACTTTCACTTCCATACCACCGTTAATCACACCGGCAGTAATTAACTGCTGAGCTTGTACTGCATTTATCGTTTTAATCAACTTCATATCGGCGTCTAAAATACCTTCCACATCCGAGAGCATTACCAAGTCTGCTCCGAGTGTTTCACAGATCGCTGTCGCGGCTTGATCTGCATTAACATTTAATAACTGACCTTTTACATCAATACCAATAGAACTAATGATTGGTAGGAAGCCACTACCGAGTAAATTTTGCAATAACTCAGGATTGCCTGCTTCGCAATAACCAACCGAACCCAGTTCTAAATCGGCTTGCACCACTTGTGTGATACCGCCATCGGATAAGCTTAATCCGACAACTTTAGCGCCACGCTTTATGCCTTGCGCCATTAATACTTTATTTGCTGTTCCTGCTAAGGCACCGGCGATATAACCAATATCACTGGCTGGTGTAATACGCAGGCCATTATTTTTTTCACTGACAATATTCATCTTTGCCAGTAAGTCATCAACAAAGCAGCCACCGCCGTGCACTAAAATCAGTGGGCGAGCTACTGTAGTACGGTAATCGGTTAACACTTGAAACAATTGTTCTAACGCCGTTTCGTTATCTAACAGCGCACCGCCAAGTTTTAATACCAATGGAGTTGTCATCATTCTCTTCCTTTATAGTGATGCGCTAAAAATCAAAGTAGCGATGTCGTGACGGCAAAACCAAAACGAATATTGATACATTGCATTGCTTGTGCCGCTGCACCTTTAAGTAAATTATCAATTGCAGATACCACAATAAGGTCTTGACCTTGTTGCTGCCACGCAATATCACAAAAGGCAGTATTCTCAACAGCTTTAATACTTGGCCAGCCACTTGGCAATAATCTCACCATAGGCTTATCGGCATAAGCGTGTTCGAAAGCCAGTTCAACCTGTTCAGCAGTAACACCTTCAGCCAGCTGCACATGGATCGTAGCTAAGATACCTCGCTTGAATGCACCTAAATGCGGAGTGAAGATAACCTCTTGGCCAAGATGCGTTGCGATTTCAGGTTGATGACGATGATTAAATACGCCATACGGTGTTTGGCTTACTTCGCAAAACGTTGAGCTTAAGGTCGCTTTTCTACCTGCACCGCTCACGCCACTCACGGCATTAATGATTGGTTTAGTGTTTGCTGCGATTAAATTATTCTCAGCTAACGGCTTTAGCGCCGACAGTGATGCCGTTGGATAGCAACCAGGTACAGCAACTAAATCTGCAGTAGCTATATCGTCTGCAGCCCACTCAGCTAAGCCATACACGGCTGACTCAAGTTCTTTTGCATATTTATGCTGGAATCCATAATAGTTGTGATAAAAGCTGCCAGAACGCACTCTAAAAGCACCCGACAAATCAAAAACCACGGTGTTTTGGGCTAAAAATGCAGCCGCTAAGTCATGGCTAACTTCATGCGCGGTCGCTAAAATAACAATATCGATATCTTGGCATACCGCAGCAATATTATTGGTCGCCAACGGTTGGATCTTTTGATCTACAATTCCCAGTAGATGACCATATAAGGATACAAAATCTTTACCTGCATCATTACTATTTTCAGAGACATAAAGACCCGATAGATTTAACTCAGCATGTTTGGTTACATAGCTAGCCAGCTCTGCACCGGTATAGCCTGTCGCACCAACGATTATCGTATTTAACATATTGCACTTCCATGTTGGTATCGAATTAAACCGCTAAAAACCGATAAATGGTTAAGCATGTACGCGATAGCTATTAATTATAATGAGTCGTTTTACAAAATTAAATCAACGAGTTAAAAAGAATTTATTATCGCGTTAATACATTGTAAAGTAAGTTGATAAAGAGCATAAAACAGTTTACATTTTTATTCAACTTTATTGCATAAAAAAACATTTCATTTTCTCAGGAGTTTACGATGCCGTTACCAAAGTTCACTGAACTGTACCAACAGTTAATTCTCGCGCCATCAATCAGCTCAACAGAAAGCTCGCTAGATGTCTCGAATAAAGCCGTCATCGATCTACTCGCGACTTGGTTTGCTGAATTAGGTTTTCATATTCATATTAGCGAAGTGCCTAATTGTGTTGGTAAATATAATCTGGTAGCAACTTATGGTTGCGGTGATGGCGGCTTATTATTAGCAGGACACACTGATACAGTGCCGTTTGATGACGGGTTATGGAGCAAAGACCCATTCCAACTGACTGAGCAAGACAATAAATGGTTCGGTTTGGGCAGTATAGATATGAAGGGATTTTTCGCCTTTGTTATTGAAGCCTGTAAAAATATTGAATTAGACCAGCTATCTCAGCCACTGCGCATCCTCGCCACAGCAGATGAAGAAACCACTATGGCTGGCGCACGTGCGATTGCAGAAAGTGCGACATTCAAGCCTAAATTTGCCGTGATCGGAGAGCCAACCGGTATGGTGCCAGTGTTCATGCATAAAGGTCATATGTCGGAAGCAATCCGCATTACTGGTCGCAGCGGCCATTCATCGGACCCAACCAATGGTATTAACGCCATTGAAATAATGCATCAAGTGACCGGGCAATTACTTAAACTGCAACACAAGTTAAAACAACAATACGCTTGCGACCACTTTGCTATTCCGCAGCCAACCTTGAATTTTGGTCATGTGCACGGTGGCGATAGCCCAAATCGTATTTGTGGCAGTTGTGAATTACATATCGACATGCGCCCTATTCCGGGGGTGACACCGGAGGATTTGTTCTTACTACTAAACCAAGCTCTATTACCAGTGCAGCAACAATGGCCCGGTGCCGTGGATATCTATCATTTACATGAACCGATTCCAGCCTATAGCTGTGATACATCTTCAGAGTTAATTAAGCTTGCCGAACAATTGACAGGCGAAACCGCAATTCCCGTCAACTACTGCACCGAAGCACCTTTTATTCAACAATTGGGCTGCGATACTATCGTCATGGGCCCTGGTAGCATAGCCCAAGCCCACCAGCCAGATGAATATTTAGATATGGCTAGCATCAAACCTACCCAGCAAACTATAGAGAAATTAATAACTGAAGTTTGTCGGTAATAAGCTTCAAAAAACCAGAAAAAGGCCAAAATAAAAAACGGATGTAATTACGTGTTTGTAGTTTAATTACAGTCACTATCACAAGAATCCGTACAAAAAGTATAAATACATTGACGAATGTCACTAGATATAGTTATTTTACATACATTGTGACAATCGGCGTTATAGCTAAATAGCAGACAAAAGGGATATGTATGTCAGATAAATACGCAGCGTTACGTAGTAATGTAGGTTTCTTAGGGCAAGTATTAGGCGATACCATTAAGGATCACCTAGGGGCTGAATTTCTCGATAAAATTGAAACCATTCGTCAATTATCCAAATCATCTCGTGCAGGAAATAATGGCGATCGTGAAGCGTTACTTTCTCAACTTCGTAATCTTTCCGATCATGAACTGCTACCTGTTGCTCGTGCTTTTAGCCAATTTCTAAACCTCGCTAATATCGCCGAACAGTTTCATACCACGTCACGTAATTGTAGCGAAAATATCTGTGTACCAGATTCGTTTGATGAATTATTTGCCAAGTTAGATCGTGCTGAAATAGATGAAGCCGATGTAATTAGCTCAGTAGAAAATCTAAATATTGATCTAGTGCTTACTGCGCATCCAACTGAAATTACTCGTCGTACCTTGATCCATAAACATGGCGCAATTAACAAATGCTTAAGCCAATTAGAGCTTAATGAGTTAAGCCAACAAGAACGCGATGTTTTCCTCGCGCGTATCGAACAGCTCGTTTGCCAAGCATGGCACACCAATGAAATTCGTACAGCACGCCCAACGCCAGTTGATGAAGCGAAATGGGGGTTTGCCGTAGTCGAGAACTCTTTATGGGATGCAGTACCAAACTTTATTCGTAACCTAGATCAACGTCTACAGACGCGTTTAGATTACCGCATGCCGATCAATGCAGCACCAGTGAAATTTACTTCATGGATGGGGGGTGATCGTGATGGTAATCCATTCGTAACTTCTACTGTAACTGAAGAAGTATTATTAACGAGTCGCTGGATGGCTGTGCATTTATACCTGAAAGACATTCAGCATCTTGCGAGTGAACTTTCTATGAATGATTGTGATGACGCATTACGTGAGCAAGTTGGTGATAGCCACGAACCTTACCGTCTATTACTGAAAAAGTTACGTTCAGAGCTTACTGAAACACTGGCTAACTTAACCGCAAAATTAAAATCAGAGCACACAGAAAGCCGCGACATTATTACTACAACAGCACAATTACGTGCACCACTATTAGTTTGTTATAACTCACTAATGAACTGCGGCATGAAAGTCATCGCCCAAGGCGCTCTGCTAGATACGATCCGCCGTGTAGAATGTTTCGGTATTAGCTTGGTTAAACTCGATATTCGCCAAGACAGTGATCGCCATAAAGATGTATTTTCGGAAGTAACGCGTTATCTTGGTTTAGGTGATTATGGTCAGTGGAGCGAGCAAGACAAGCAATCATTCTTACTGCAAGAACTGAATAACAAACGTCCATTATTACCGCTTGATTGGCAACCAAGCGCAGAAGTTAAAGAAGTACTCGATACTTGTTACACTGTTGCTAAACAAGATCCTGAAGCATTAGGTATTTACATCATCTCAATGGCGCGCAAAGCCTCTGATGTATTAGCCGTACAACTGCTACTAAAAGAAACTGGCTGTCCATTCAAACTGCCTGTAGCACCACTATTTGAAACACTTGACGATCTTAATAATGCCGGCGATGTGACTTCGAGTCTATTGAACATCGATTGGTATAACAGTTATATCAATGGCCATCTGTATATCATGATCGGTTATTCAGACTCCGCTAAAGATGCCGGTGTGATCGCAGCATCGTGGGCACAATATCGCTCGCAAGCGACCTTGGTCGATATTTGTGAAAAAGCCGATATCAACTTAACATTATTCCATGGTCGCGGCGGCAGTATCGGTCGTGGTGGTGCACCAGCACACGCCGCATTATTATCGCAACCTCCGGGTTCTTTAAAAGGTGGCTTACGGGTAACCGAGCAAGGCGAAATGATCCGCTTTAAGTTCGGTTTAGCGAACGTAGCTGAAGAAAGCCTTAATCTTTATACCACTGCAATCTTAGAAGCGAACTTACTTCCGCCACCAGCACCTAAAAAAGCTTGGTGCGATGCAATGGATACTATGTCTGCTGATTCTTGTGAAGAATATCGTTCGTATATCCGTGGTCATGAAAAATTTGTGCCTTATTTTCGCTCGGCAACCCCAGAGCTAGAGCTAGGTAAATTACCATTGGGTAGTCGCCCAGCTAAACGTAAACCCAATGGCGGCGTAGAAAGTTTACGCGCTATTCCATGGATCTTTGCCTGGACTCAAAACCGTTTGATGCTACCAGCTTGGTTAGGTTGTACAGCAGCATTTAAAAACATGCTTGAAGGTGGCAACAAAGCAACCTTGCAAGAAATGCAGCAGCAATGGCCGTTCTTTAATACCCGTTTGGAAATGTTTGAGATGGTATTTTTGAAAGCTGATATCTGGTTAGCAGAATATTATGACCAATGTTTAGTAAGTGAAGATTTATGGCATTTAGGTAAAGAACTACGCGCGAGTCTCGTACTTGCTGATGAACTGATTGCTAGCTTGAAACCAGAAGCGCCACTATTAGAAACTCAGCAATGGACGCATGAATCGATCAGTCTACGTAATCCATATACTGATCCACTGAATATTCTACAAGCAGAGCTACTTAGCCGCGCGCGTAGCAGTGAGGATGTGCATCCTGATATCGAGCAAGCCTTAATGGTAACGATCGCGGGTGTCGCCGCAGGTATGCGTAATACTGGTTAATAATTATCGGCCAATAAAAATCCCGCTACTAAGCGGGATTTTTCTATCTGTAATTCAGACTATAAGCTTAACTCACGAATTAAGCCTTCTGAGGACGAACACCTAAGGTATGGCAAATTGCATAAGTTAAGTCCGCACGGTTCAGTGTATAAAAGTGGAAATCCTTCACCCCTTCACGCGAAAGCACTTTAACTTGATCGATAGCAATACTTGCCCCTACCAGATTACGCGTCTCTTGATCATGATCTAGACCTTCAAACTGACTGTGCATCCAGTGCGGTACTTTGACGTTAGTTAAATCAGCAAATTTACGCAGCGTCTGATAATTCGATACGGGTAAAATTCCTGGGACAATCTCTTTATTAATACCTACAGCCGCGCAACGGTCACGAAAACGTAGGAAGCTTTCAGTATCAAAAAAGAATTGAGAAATAGCGCGATCTGCGCCGGCATCAATTTTATCTTTCAACGCGAGTAAATCAGCTTGCGCATTCTTCGCTTCCGGATGAACTTCTGGATAAGCCGCGACCGAAATATCAAAGTCATTCACTTCTTTTAACAAACTCACCAAGTCAGCAGCATACATTTGCGGTTTTTCTAAGCCAGCAGGTAGATCACCACGCAGCGCCACAATATTACGGATACCGTTATCCCAATAATCTTTAGCAATTTCTTTTAATTCCTGACGGCTAGCATCAATACAAGTTAAATGCGGCGCAGCCACTAAGCCGGTATCAGACTTTATCTTCTTAATGATACCGTGGGTACGATCACGGGTTCCCGAGTTAGCACCGTAAGTCACAGATACAAATTTAGGATTTAATGATTTAAGACGATTAACAGAATTCCAAAGAGTCTGGGTCATGGCTTCAGAGTTTGGTGGGAAAAACTCAAATGACACATTAATGTCACGCCCAAGTTCGGAAATACTCTGATTTAATAATTCGATATTTTGTGCGTTGTGAAAACCCATGTTACTTCCCTCTGAATGTCTGGACGTCTAAACTGCTTTACGTCTTAATAATCAGGGTTTATGTGAACTAAGTCAACTACAAATAATTCACCTTGAAGATGAATTATTTGCATGTTGTTTAGATAGGTAGGAGATATTTATTAAAAGCTTAACGAGAGAATTGCTGACATAACTGATAAAGATCAGACTGCACAGCACCAGCACTCACAGTTACGCCAGTACCAGGTCCTTGCAATACCATCGGGTTATGGCGATACCATTGACTGGAGATCGAAAAAATATTGTCACACGGTAGCAAGTTTACAAACGGATGATTAGGTTCTAAGAAGTCCAAACCAACACTCGCACCTTCTTTAGCACTGAACTTAGCCACATAGCGTAATACTAACCCCTGCTTTTTGGCTTTATTGAATAAACGCAATAACTTGGCGTCTAATTCTTCGCAATGCTCAAGAAAATCTTCCCGTGATAATGACATTAATTCATCTGACACTAACGATTCTAATTCGATCTCTTCAAGATCCATGGTGTAACCCGCTTCACGGATCAAGATCAATAATTTACGTTTGACATCGATCCCAGCAAGATCTTCACGGGGATCTGGCTCAGTTAAGCCTTGTTGCCAAGCTTGCTCAACCAAATAAGAGAAAGGTACTTCGCCATCGTACTGCTGGAACAGCCAAGATAAAGTGCCGGAGAAAATACCACTTAAACCAGTAATTTGATCGCCACTATGTTGCAACATACGTATAGATGATTGCACCGGTAAACCGCCACCGACAGTCGCGTTATATAACCACTGACCATCATGATCAGCAAAACCTTGCTGCACACGATGATAGAAGCCAGAATCACCCGCACCAGCGTATTTATTCGAAGATATTAAGTGGAAACCATGCTGAGCAAATTCAGGATAATATAACCCCACCGACTCACTTGCCGTAACATCGATCAATACCAGCTCATCGTATGGGTGTAGTGCTAAATCAGATAACAAACTTTCCCAAATAAACGCCTGCGGCTGGAAATCATCGAGTACGGAATTAACCTCTAAGCCATTAAAATCAAGCATGCCACCTTGGGAGTTATATACGCCGCAAAGCGTTAATTGCACATTCTGCTGTGCAGATAAGCTAGCTACTTGCTGTGCATATAATCTTAACCACGCACTACCAATATTGCCTTTACCAAATAATACAATACCAATACGTTTCGACTGTTTGAATAACGCATTATGCAAATCTTTCAATAGTGGCTCTAACACCACTTTTTGCATCACAGCACAGATACTCAAACGGCTTTCACCTGTTTGTACAAACTCTAGATTATGTTCAGAGATCAATTGATAAAAAGTATGGGATTGCAGCGCATTATCCGTCACACCAGAACCCACCAACGCCACCATACACAAACCAGTACGCAATTTTATCTGCGTGACTTGCGGTGTTGCCACCTGATACGTTTTCAATGCTTCTAAAGCAAACTCAATCACTTCAGCGGTATAACCTAAACGTACTATGCCAGCACTCGGTCGGCGCTTAATACAAATTGGCGCTAATTGCTGCGTCTGTAAAAAATCGATAATGCCACTGTAGTTATGCTGATAACTGAATTCTTCATTAAACTGCACATCGAGCAATTGTAAATCATCAACAGAAGTAACAATCTTAGCGCCCTTACCCTTAGGTAAACGACGATGGATCTGCGTAGAGCCTTCTTCAGGCGTATAACTACAACGTAATTGTACATGCTGCTTTGTCTTCATTGCTGGTTGCAATGTACGCGCATGTAATACAGGTGAGCCTAAACGCGCTAATTCCGATGCTTCATCGAGCGATAACTTAGTCTGTAATTGTGCGTCTTTCACTTTTCGAGGATCAGCGCTGAACACCCCAGCCACATCGCTCCAGATGGTCGTTTGATCGCCGCCGACTAGCGCTGCCAACAAAGTAGCAGAATAATCCGAACCATTACGACCAAGCGTCACTGTGCGCTGTTGGCTATCCGCAGCTATAAATCCGGTAACCACAGCGCGCTCAGGAACATCGGCAAGACAATGTGCCAACCGCTGACGAGATTCTATTTCATCGACAACAGGCTGAGCAGCTAATTCGGCTAATAGAAACTGACGAGAGTCTAAATGATTAGTTGGTAGACCAGACTGCGACAACAATGTAGCCAATAAGCGTGCAGACCACAACTCACCGTGAGCAAGGATCTGGTTATTAATGAAATGATCTTGACCACTTTCTAATAAATGGCTGATGGTATGAATGTCATCTTGCAATTGATCAAGTAACTGTACTCTTAAATTATCTTCGAGTAATTCAGAGATCAATACCGATTGAAACTCGTAAATAGCAATCAGTCGATCGGAAGCTGCATCATCACCATCTTGCGATAACTGCAATAGATTTAAGAGTTGATTCGTAGTTTTACCCGAAGCCGATACGACAATTAAATCACGCGTACAGGTATAAGTTGTGATGATAGATAACACACGGCGATAGCAAGTGGCATCAGCAAGACTACTTCCACCAAATTTATGAATACTGCGTTTAACCGCGTCCATGCTTCCTCCAACTATGATTTTTTGATATGCAATTATACGTGATAGCAAAACATACACCAACATCTCGCTCTCGGTCAAGGCTAAAGACGTCTAGAGCTCTCGACATATTGATTGCCACAGACTCAATTCAAAGGTAAACTTATTAACTTATCATCATTAATTAATTTAGCTTGAAGGTTTGAAATGGCTGAGTGGAACGGCGAATATATTAGCCCCTATGCAGAACATGGGAAAAAGAGTGAACAAGTAAAAAAAATTACTGTTTCAATCCCTCTGAAAGTATTAAAAGTACTCACAGATGAAAGAACTCGTCGTCAGATTAATAATCAACGCCATGCAACTAACAGTGAATTACTGTGTGAAGCATTTTTACATGCTTATACAGGCCAACCGCTACCAGTAGACGGCGACTTGTCCAAAGACAAACCAGACAGCGTTCCAGCTGCCGCACAAGTACTAATGAAAGAACTGGGCATCGATATCGAAGACTTCTTAAATCAAGAAGACGACAAATAAAAATAAAGCGCCAATTGGCGCTTTATTTGTTTCTAACCTCCGCTCAACAGAACCTAAAAACTAAATGGCGCAGCGCGGCCTTTTTTCTTTTTATTCGCAGCTTTAGTCTGCTTATCTTGTTTTTTCTTCTTCGGTTTATCAGCACTTACAAATGCAGGCTCTGCACGTTGTTTGGGGGCTTTAGGTTTGCTTTTTTCTGGACTTTTAACTTCGACTTGAACTTCATCTATTTGTTCAAATCGTTCTACTGAAACTTCTTCAGCCATCACTTCTGGCTCTTCGTTTTCATAAACTTCAGTGCCATTAGCAGCAGAGTTATTTACGTTAACAAAAGCATCACTCTCTACAACATCTTGCTCTTCAGTCATATATTCTTGTTCGTCAATTTCAGCATACTCAACATCAGGTTCAGACACCATTTCGTACTCACCACTGTCGATGTATTCTTGCATGTCAGCTTCAGATAACACCTGAAAAGCTTCACCATTGAAACCAACGATATCGCCAAACATGATCTTCTTCCGCTTGCGAGTTTCAACTTCACCATTCACAAACACATAGCCTTCGGCAATTAACTGTTTTGCCTCACTGCCTGAAGTAACTAAGTTTTCGATTTTTAAAATCTTATATAGTTCAATCGGCTCTGCTGCAACTACAACAGGGATCACTTCAATTTCATATTCTTCAGACATGGAAAACCTTAAATTAGGACGGCAAGCGCATCTTTATACAAGTATACATCGGCGAATGCAAACACAAACGCCAAGCCTTCAGCAGTTAGCTTCCGACTTGGCGTTTAGATATACTCGATGTGACGAGTACGTTTAAAGCATGTAGTTCTCTGGTAACTCAATACGAGCAACACCCGTTTCTACCGCAGCCAGTGCAACGGCACGAGCAACACGCGGTAATAAACGTGGATCCATTGGTTTTGGAATGATGTAATCTTTACCAAATTCCAATGATTTAACGCCAGATGCATCAAGTACTTCTTGTGATACCGGCTCTTTGACGATTTCACGAATTGCGTGCACAGCTGCTACTTTCATTGCTTCATTGATCGCACTGGCGCGAACATCTAATGCACCGCGGAAGATGAATGGGAAGCAAAGTACGTTGTTAACCTGGTTTGGATAATCAGAACGACCTGTGGCCATGATCAAATCTTGACGCGCTGCGTGAGCGGTTTCTGGTTTAATTTCAGGATCTGGATTTGAACAAGCAAAGATAACTGGGTTTTCAGCCATTAACTGAATGTCTTCCGCCGTCACCAAATCAGGACCAGACACACCAACAAATACATCCGCGCCCGCAATTGCATCTTGCAATGTACGTTTGTCGGTATTATTAGCAAAACGTTGTTTATATTCGTTTAAATCTTCACGGCGTGTGTGGATAACGCCTTTACGATCCAACATGTAGATTTTTTCACGCTGAGCACCACAAGAAATAAGCAGTTCCATACAGGCTGTAGCCGCTGCACCTGCACCTAGGCAAACAATCACAGATTCAGTGATTTCTTTGCCTTGCACTTCGAGCGCGTTGATCATGCCAGCAGCCGTTACAATCGCAGTACCGTGTTGGTCATCATGAAATACTGGAATATTGCAACGAGAGATAAGCGCTTTTTCAATTTCAAAGCATTCCGGTGCTTTAATATCTTCTAAGTTAATACCACCAAATGTGTCCGCGATATTAGCAACCGTATCGATGAACTCTTCCGTTGTACGATGCTTAACTTCAATGTCGATTGAATCAATATCTGCAAAGCGTTTAAATAGTAATGCTTTACCTTCCATTACCGGCTTAGATGCCAATGGGCCTAAATTACCCAGACCTAAGATCGCAGTACCGTTAGAAATAACCGCAACCAAGTTACCTTTAGCAGTGTACTTGTAAGCATCATCTGGGTTCTTCGCAATTTCACGCACTGGCTCAGCAACACCAGGGCTATAAGCGAGAGAAAGGTCATCAGCAGTTTCGGCTGAAGTCGTTAATTGAATAGCGATTTTACCCGGTTTTGGAGCAGCATGATAATCCAATGCTTGCTGTCTTAGGTCTGACATAGACAATATCCTGAATGAAATGAATGCACATAACTCACCAAACTATTTACACGTTTCAACATCTAATGAACGTGCATTTCAATAAATAGCTCAATAAGAAATAAAATTGGGGGAATTATAGTTTTAAGGTCGCAATATAAATGAATTATACACAGCAAGAAACCAGTCCAGCCGTTATAAATTAATTAGTTATTTGTTGAACCTAAAATAATACAACTCTGTCAAATAAGTTAACACAAGAAACTTAGACTTAAAAACCTGCAAATTTAGCAGATTATATGGACGACACAATTCTAACGCAAAACCAACCTATTATTCCATGACGTTGAATAAAAATAGTCGATATACAGTGGTAGGCAAAAATATAAAGTTGATAATTTTATCGTCTTAGCGGGGAGCTAATTTTCAGGTATAAAAAAAGGCACCCGAAGGTACCTTTCATTTCGATAATAGTCTGTATGAAACAGGTATTATTTAGCTGCCAAAGCACCGAAACGTTTGTTGAATTTATCAACACGGCCACCAGTATCAACAGTACGTTGCTTACCAGTGTAGAATGGGTGACAGTTTGAACATACGTCAAGCGTGATGTTTTTACCGCGAGTTGAACCAACAGCAAAAATGTTACCGCATGAACATTTCGCTTCCATAGCTGCGTATTCTGGATGGATACCTTGTTTCATAGAAACCTCAATTTAGTGTTATGTCGCCATCTGAAACTCAGCCAGACACCACATAAAGTTATAGAATTTTTAGGTGGCGAATCATATAGGATCTCCCCCCCTAATATCAAGAGAAAATGCATAAAAAAACCACGGTTTTATCTATTGTAGAAAAATAAGCATAAGTTAAACAGAAAATATCAAGACATTAACGTCAAAACACAATTACACTGTTCTGTAATATGTATAGGTCCCGAGTATCTGAATACACCATTTTACTGTCAACCAAGAGTTTTTACGCATGCCTGTTGTTGCCGTTGCTGTCCCGGTATTTTTATCGCGCACATTAGATTATATCTATCCAGAAGAAACGACACTGACTGCCGGTATGCGCATCGTCGTGCCATTCATGAACAAGCAGTTCGTTGGCATTGTCATGGCTTTAAAAACCACCAGCGATTATCCGCTTGAAAAACTCAAACCAATTATTAATAAACTCGATGACAAAGCGATATTATCGGTCGACATGTTGCAGTTTTTTACTTGGTGCGCAGATTATTATCACTACCCTATTGGTCAGGTTATCTCCCAATCACTGCCAACTTTATTACGCAAACAAGAATCAGCCCAACTTAGCAGTTACACTTTCTGGCAAGTCAGCGAACTCGGTAAACAACTTACCGTAGCCGAAATAAATAAACTCACGGCAGTACAGCAACAAACGCTAAGGTTGCTGGGTAATACACAACTTACTCAATCCCATTTAAAACTCGAAAACATCAAGTCCAGCAGCATCAAAAAATTACAAGAAAAGGGCTTGATCGAAAATCAATACATAGAGATTGATAGTAACCACTGCCAACATTGGCAGCATAATCTTATCATCAGTGATAATCGCCCACATCTTAATACTGAACAAGCGATCACTATCGCCGCGATCGATATGAATAGCTTTGCGACTTATTTAATTGATGGTGTAACGGGCAGTGGTAAAACCGAAGTCTATTTAAATATCATCGAAAAAGTACTCAAGCAAGGTCAGCAAGCTTTAGTGCTAGTGCCTGAGATCGGTCTCACACCACAAACCATTTCTCGCTTTAAGAAACGTTTCAATGTGCCCATTGTGGCTCTACATTCTGGGCTAAACGATGTTGAACGCCGTGAAGCTTGGCTTGAGGCGCAAGCTGGCGTGGCTGGGATTGTGATTGGCACGCGATCGGCTATTTTCACGCCGATGGCGAATCTTGGTACCATCATCATCGATGAAGAACATGACGGTTCACTCAAACAACAAGACAATTTACGCTATCATGCCCGCGATCTGGCCATTATCAGAGCACAACGTAATCACATTCCGATATTGCTTGGTTCCGCAACGCCAGCATTAGAAAGTTTACATAATGCTTTAAGTGGTAAATTCCGCCATTTAAAACTCACCCAGCGCGCTGGCAATGCCGTGATGCCAACTCATCACCTCATTGATATAAAAAATCAAACCTTAACCAGCGGTCTCTCTGAAGAATTTATCGCCTTAATGAAACAGCATCTTAATGCTGGTAACCAAGTATTGCTGTTTCTTAACCGTCGCGGTTATGCGCCAGCGGTGATGTGTCATAGTTGTGGATCCATGGCAGAATGTCAGCGTTGTAATACTTATTACACTTACCATCAGTCGCGCAATAGTCTGCACTGCCATCATTGTGATGAACAATTTCCGAAACCTAATCATTGCCCGAGCTGTGGTTCACCCGAAGTAATGACTTCTGGTTTTGGTACTGAACAGCTAGAGCAAAGCCTAACCCAGCAGTTTCCTGATTCGCCAATTATCCGCATCGATCGAGATAGCACAAGTCGCAAAGGCAGCTTAGAAAAAGCCCTCGAATCGGTACGTAAACGTGAATTTAGGATCTTAATTGGCACGCAGATGTTAGCCAAGGGACATCACTTCCCCGATGTAACGCTAGTGGGGTTGATCGATGTAGATAGCGCATTATTTAGCAGTGATTTCCGCGCTCCAGAAAAATTAGCCCAATTGTTTATTCAAGTATCGGGTCGTGCTGGTCGCGCCGCAAAACAAGGCGAAGTAGCAATTCAAACTCACCACCCTGAACATGAACTGATTCAAGACTTGGTCAACAATGGTTATAACCATTTTGCCCAGACAGCACTACAAGCACGCTCGATGGCAAGTTTACCGCCTTACAGTTTCCAAGCGTTATTCCGCGCTGAAGCACATCAATTTAGTGATGCCAATGATTTCCTCATGGAAGTGCACAGTTTAATTCAAACGCAACCTTTATCGACCAAATTACTGTGTTTAGGGCCGATGCCAGCACCAATGGAAAAACGCGCGGGAAAATACCGTTTACAGTTATTACTGCAAAGCGGTCAACGTCAACATATCACCCAATTATTACGCCAAGTAAAACCCCAAATCGAAGCATTAAAAAGTGCCCGTAAAGCACGCTGGTCACTCGATGTTGACCCAACTGAAATGTTATAACCAAAAAAGAGTATCAATGTAGTCGTTTCTTACGTCTAGGCGCTAGTCAAGTGGCCTTAATCACGCTAAAATATGAGGTCATCTATCATCTATTGCGGTTAATAAATCCATGAAACAGCATATTACCAATCTACTAGAGCAAACTGTTGCGATCTTAAAAGAACAACAAATCATTCCTGCTGATGCCCAACCTCGCATTTCTGTAGACCGAACACGCGATAAGGCTCATGGTGACCTAGCGACAAACCTAGCAATGATGATGGCGAAACCAGCCAAAAAGAATCCTCGTGAACTCGCTCAGTTAATTATTGATAACCTACCAGAGTCCGCGTTAGTTAATCGCACTGAGATTGCAGGCCCAGGTTTCATCAACATTTTCCTAAACCAAGACTGGTTAGCAGAGCAAATTGATATCGCGCTAGCAGACCAAAACTTATCTGTACACAAAGCCGAAAATCCAGACACTGTAGTGGTCGATTTATCGTCACCAAACCTAGCCAAAGAAATGCACGTAGGTCACTTACGTTCATCAATTATTGGTGATTCAGTTGCCCGCACCTTAGAGCTATTAGGCCACAAGGTAATTCGTCAGAATCATGTCGGTGATTGGGGTACACAGTTCGGTATGCTATTGGCATACATGGAAGAAAAACGCGCAGAAAATGCTGAGATCAGCATGCAGCTTTCCGATCTAGAAGTATTCTATCGCGCCGCGAAAGGCCGTTTCGATGAGTCAGAAGACTTCGCAACCCGCGCACGTGAAATGGTGGTGATGTTGCAGTCAGGCGATGAAGACTGTAATAAATTATGGAAAGAGTTTAACGCCGTATCACTAAACCATTGCCACGAAGTTTACGACCGTCTAAACGTCAAACTAACCCGTGACGATGTACGTGGCGAAAGCTTCTACAACAATGATTTGCACAACGTAGTCAATGAATTGGAAGCACAAGGCCTGCTAGAAGAATCAAACGGTGCTAAATGTGTATTCCTTGATGAATTCAAAAACAAAGACGGCGACCCGCTACCAGTAATCATTCAAAAAAATGGCGGTGGTTTCCTTTACGCAACAACCGATCTAGCAGCAATGCGTTTCCGTCAACAGCAATTAAACGCTAACCGCATCATGTACTTCGTGGATCAACGCCAAGCGTTACATTTCCAACAAGTATTCTCAGTGGTTAAGAAAGCTGGTTTCGCGAAACCAGAAACATCACTTGAGCATTTAGGTTTCGGTACAATGAATGGCGCAGATGGCCGCCCATTTAAAACGCGTGCCGGTGGCACGGTAAAACTTGCTGACTTACTCACTGAAGCAGTAGAGCGTGCATACACGTTAGTAAAAGGTAAAAATCCAGATAAAGCGGAAGAAGAACTACAAAATATCGCCCGCGTTGTTGGTATTGCATCGGTTAAATACGCTGATTTATCAAAAAACCGCAGCAGTGATTACATCTTCAACTTCGACTCAATGCTGAGCTTTGAAGGTAATACCGCACCTTACCTGCTTTATGCTTATACACGTGTCTGCAGTATCTTCAGTAAAGTTGATGCCGCAACCTCTGCAAAATTAAGTAGCGCTAAAGTACAATTAAACGCAGAAAAAGAAATAGAACTAGCAGGTAAATTAATTCAATTTAACGAGATCCTGCAGCAAGTGGCTAAACGTGCAACACCGAATACCTTATGTACTTATCTATTTGAATTAGCTGGTGTCTTCTCAAGTTTCTACGAAGCTTGCCCGATCTTAATTGCCGACGACGAAGCCGAAAAATTAAGTCGTTTAAAACTGGCTCAACTCACAGCAAAAACCTTGCAACAAGGCTTAGACTTACTGGGCATTGAAACTTTGGAACGCATGTAAGTTATGGCGAACAAGGATTACGCTGGGCGCAAACCTAAACCAAGAGCAAAGCGAGGAGCCAAACAGGCTCCTGCAGAAAATAAAAAACCGGTCCTTGCGATCGTGGCTTTTTTCGGTCTGGCTATTGGTCTAGGATATTTACTTGCACAAGTCAGTGGTACTGCTGAAGAACATCCTCAGCCAGTACCCGTGCAAGTTAAACCCAAAAAGCTGCAAGTAAAAGATACGCTGCCAGAAAAGCCCAAAGAAGTCTGGCAATATCCACAAAATCTCCAGAAAAAAGAAGTCATTGTGGAAGTGCCAAAACAACAAGAATCCAAAATACGCTATCAAATGCAATGTGGTTCTTTTCGTCAGCAGGCACAAGCAGAAAGCATGAAAGCAACTATCGCTTTCCAAGGTTATGAAGCCACTGTTAGGAAAACAGGTAATTGGCATCGCGTGGTCTTAGGCCCTTACAAACGTAAGCGTGAAGCCGAAAAACAACGCCACCAAATTAAACGAGCTGGTATCACAACTTGTGAAATTTGGCAGTGGAAACCTTGAAAAATTAACTCCAAATACCCACTTAGTTAGTATATTGCAATGAAATCGCTTCCCAGATTGGCAAGCGATTTTATTTTGTTCAGCTATAAACTAAGTGGAGTTCCTCGTGACTACTATTGTATCAGTTCGCCGTGAAGGCAAAGTCGTAATGGCCGGAGACGGACAAGTTTCTCTTGGCAATACCGTAATGAAAGGTAACGCTAAAAAAGTACGTCGTTTATACAATGGCAAAGTTATCGCTGGTTTCGCTGGCGGCACAGCTGACGCTTTCACTCTGATGGAACGTTTTGAAGCCAAGTTACAAGCCCACCAAGGTAACCTAGAGCGTGCAGCAGTAGAACTAGCTAAAGACTGGCGCACTGATAAGGTATTACGTAATCTTGAAGCCCTTCTCGCGGTTGCAGACGAAAAATGCTCATTCATCATCACAGGTAACGGCGATGTCGTTCAACCTGAAGACGATCTTATTGCTATCGGCTCTGGCGGTAACTTCGCCCAAGCATCAGCAATGGCATTATTGGCCAATACCGAATTAGACGCCGAAGAAATCGCTAAAAAATCACTGACTATCGCAGGCAACATCTGTGTCTTTACTAATGGTTTCCACACCATAGAAACTATCGATTATTAATCTTTACAGAATTTGAGGAAAACCATTATGTCTGCTATGACGCCAAGAGAAATTGTTTCTGAATTAGATCGCCACATCATTGGCCAAAGTAACGCCAAGCGCGCAGTCGCTATCGCTTTGCGTAACCGCTGGCGCCGTATGCAACTTGAGCCTGAACTACGCCAAGAAGTATCACCTAAAAATATTCTGATGATCGGTCCAACAGGTGTTGGTAAAACTGAAATTGCCCGCCGTTTAGCAAAACTCGCTAACGCGCCGTTTATCAAGGTTGAAGCAACTAAATTCACCGAAGTCGGTTACGTTGGTAAAGAAGTTGAGCAAATCATTAAAGATTTAGCTGACGTAGCGGTAAAACTAACGCGCGAACAGGAAATGAGTAAATATCAATTCCGCGCTGAAGAGAATGCCGAAGAACGGATCCTTGATGCCTTAATACCGAACCCTCGCAATACCTTCGGTGAAGAAGAGAAGGCCAACAATGACAATACCCGTCAAATCTTCCGTAAGAAATTACGTGAAGGTAAACTAGACGATAAAGAAATTGATATCGAGATTGCCGCACCACAAGTTGGCGTAGAAATAATGGCGCCTCCTGGCATGGAAGAGATGACCAACCAACTGCAGGGCATGTTCCAAAATCTATCTGGTGGTTCAACCAGCAAAAGCCGTAAGATGAAGGTCAGTGAAGCACGTAAACTGCTCATCGAGGAAGAAGCCGCGAAACTGGTTAATCCAGAAGAGCTAAAAGAAAAAGCCATCTTCTCAGTAGAAAACAACGGTATCGTATTCCTTGACGAAATTGATAAGATTTGTAAAAGCAACGGATCTTCAGGCGCTGATGTATCTCGTGAAGGAGTGCAACGCGACTTACTGCCGTTAATCGAAGGTTCAACGGTCAGCACCAAACACGGCATGGTGAGAACAGACCATATCTTATTTATCGCCTCTGGTGCATTCCAAGTATCTAAACCATCTGATCTGATCCCGGAACTACAAGGTCGCTTGCCTATCCGTGTTGAATTAGACGCGTTAAAGGCCTGTGACTTCGTACGTATTTTAACAGAACCAAATGCGTCCTTAACTGAGCAGTACGTGGCAATGTTGAAAACTGAAGGCGTTGATGTCGATTTCACCGAGGAAGGCATCGACAAGATCGCCAATGCAGCATGGAATGTAAATGAAAAAACTGAAAATATTGGCGCTCGTCGTCTACACACGGTATTGGAACGCTTGATGGAAGAGATTTCATTCGAGGCTTCTGACAAAGACGGTCAAAGCCTGACGGTTGATGCTGAATATGTAGATAAGTATTTGCAAGAACTAGTCGAAGATGAAGACTTAAGCCGTTACATTTTATAATAATGTAACGTGTTTTAGCTAAAAAAATAAAGGCGCTGTTGTTACAGCGCCTTTATTTATTTGTAATAATCCACTTCTATTGTTTAAATCTAAACCTAATTTCCAATCTAAATAAAATTTATATGTCTATTCAATGCTACCTCTATTAAATACTTGTTTCAGTTCAGTCGAGTTTATTAACGGCGATGAATGAATAAATGCTGTACAGCATCAGCAGGTTTTTCTTTTAATACAAGCTGGCACCAATGACACATAATCCGTCTGTGAGCTGTGAGTTTTTTCCGTAATTTTGCTTTTTTCATGGCCGCCTCGGCTTCAGTGGAAAGAAAGGATATAACACTAAATATATCCACGTTATAAATAAAGCCTAGCCAAGCTAACAATAAATTCCAGCCAAAATAGCATTAAATTCAATTTTTTGAGCGAGTATAAAAAAACAAAACCCTGATTGGCCATTCCACAGCGCTTGGTTTAAGTCACACCCTTGGTAACTAAATTATGTTAATCTAATACATAGCGAATATTCATTATTAATTACCAGAAGTTCAATTACCTTATGCCTAATAAACATCCCTATGTTGAGTTTGATAATCCTTTTAATTTAACCACTGAATTAGAATTAACAGATAAATATCAACACCAAATTGAGCAATTCTGGAATGATAATATTGTCGAAGGTGAATTGACCGGGGTAGATAATGTCACCCTGCGTTATGCAAAAGCAGTGATGAATAGCGAGGGTCCAGCGATCGTATTATTAGGCGGTCGCTCTGAGTCTTATCAGAAATTCCGAGAGTTGATTTACGATCTTTGCCAACAAGGTTATTCAGTTTATAGCGTTGATCATCGTGGCCAAGGCATGTCAGACCGCATGCTTAACAACCCCCACAAAGGTCATGTTGAATACTTCCGCGATTATGTTACCGACCTAAATTTCTTCGTTAATAGCATCATGCAACCGACCCAGCACAGCAAACGCTATCTGTTGGCACATTCGATGGGTGGCGCGATCAGTAGCTTATATTTGCAAAACTATCATAATGAATTCGATGCAGCGGTACTGTCTTCACCGATGTTCGGCATTAACTTTGGCCAGATCCCGCGTCCAATCGCCAATGTTTACAGTAAAGCGATGCATATAGTAAACAAGCTCATCAATACCGAGTCTTTTTATGCGCCCGGTAAAGGTGGATTTACCCAATCGCCATTTGAAAATAATCAGTTAACTCATTGCCCACTACGCTTTGATTTATATCGCCGTAGTTTTGCTTTTTATCCGCAAACCCAGCTCGGTGGTCCGACAATAAATTGGCTACAACAAAGTGTCAAAGCCTGCCGTCAAGCCATTCAACATGCAGGTGATATCAAGACGCCGACTTTAGTGTTACAAGCTGGCAGCGATGAAATCGTCTTAGCCGAAGCTCAAAACCAATTTTGTCAAAACTTGGCTGCACAACAAAGTTTCCAGCCAAAGAATCCAGTTGTGATCCCTGGCGCGGCACATGAGCTATTTTTAGAGTCAGATATATTTCGTATTCCAACATTAACTGTGGCTTTGAATTTCTTTAAAAAATATTAATTATCGAGGTTAAAATGTATCGCGTAATCGCTTCCGATCTAGATGGCACATTATTAAATCCATCGCATCGAGTATCAGAAACCACTAAAAAAACGATTCATGAGCTACTCACTCAAGGGAAGAAGTTTATCATCGCCACAGGCCGCCATCACATCGATGTGCGCGCCATTAAGGACTCAATTGGTGCTGATATTTACCTTATCACCTCCAACGGTGCCAGAGTGCATAATGCTCAAGATGAACTGGTTTATAGTCAGAACATCGAAACCAAAATAGCTCAACAATTATCTGAACTCGCACTCCCTCAAGGTGTACAAGCAAATATTTTTCGCGATGATGAATGGTTTATTAATGAAGAAAGCCAGGACCTACTCGACTTCAGCCAAGATTCAACTTTTCGCTACGAGGTAGCAGAGCTTGCCAAGATCGATAAACACGGTATTGCTAAATTTTTCTTCTGTGGGCCCCATGAACTACTGCTAAGCATAGAAAAAAAAATCAAAACGCAGTTTTCTAAATCAGTAAACACGTCATTTTCATTACCTATGTGTTTAGAAATTATGGATATTTCCGTGAACAAAGCTTCTGCGTTACAAGCCGTATTAAAACTGAAAGGGTTTACGTTTGCTGAAACTATCGCTTTTGGTGATGGTATGAATGACATCGAAATGCTGCAAGCGGTAGATAAAGGCCTGATTATGGGTAACGCTTCTGCGATGCTAACATCAGCATTACCGAACTTTGAAGTCATTGGTAGCTCAGGTGAAGATGGCGTAGCTCAGTACATCCAGGATAATATCCTGACATAAAGTTAATTTCGTCAATCGGTCGCAACTTCCACATCAGGGAGTTACAACCAGAAAATCAGCTATCGTTAATAATTATCGACATAATTATTAACCCGTTCGTATAACCCCATTGATATGGTTTGGGGGTTTCTACCAGGAACCGTAAACTCCTGATTACGAAGAGTCAGCAGGTTAATTACTTGTGCTCTTTGTGGACCCAATATTTGATGAATAGCCGTCTTAGCAAAGTCACTCGCAGTTAACCGTTAATCAAACTAACGGAGTAACTATGCAATCATTTATCAATGGGCTACCTAAAGTTGAGCCGCACCTTCATATCGAAGGGACACTCGAACCCGAACTCATGTTCACCTTGGCTAAACGTAATGCCATCGCCATTCCTTTTAATTCGCCAGCAGAAGTTCAAACTGCTTACCAATTTAGTAATCTGCAATCATTCTTAGATATTTATTATCAAGGTGCCGATGTACTTATCCACAAACCCATACCCAGCGCGCTATCGCTTTTGGTACTGTGATAAACGGCATTAATCGAGCTTTAGTTTTAGCACAAAGATAAGATCATCGGCGTGGGTTTAGACTCTTCCGAATTAGGCTACCCACCGGAAAATTTACCCGCGTATTTCAAGCGGCGTGCGCTGTGTGGATGATGAAAAGTTAATGACGATGCTAATCAAACAACAGATCCCGTTAACCGTTTGCCCGCTATCTAATACCAAGCTGCAAGTATTTAAACAAATGAGCGAACACAATATTGTGGAGTTATTGCGAAAAGGTTTAGCTGTGACTATCAATTCTGATGATCCGGCTTATTTTGGCGGTTACCTGAACGCAAACTTCCAAGCTGTCGCAGCTGCACATGTTATGACGCCAACGGAAATAGCCCAATTTACTCGAAATGCTATTCAAGCCAGTTTCATTAACGAAGCAGAAAAGCAGGTATTACAGCTAAATCTTGATAGCTATTTATCTGCGCAGCCAAACTAATTTGATATTAACGCGTATTAGTCATAAATTTTGAATAAAAAGATGAAGCCATATTGGTTTCATCTTTTTATTTTCATCAGAGCAATACTCAAAGTGAAAAATATCACGAGAGGATTTAGCTAATTACTGAGCTCGCTGAAACTGACTGATTAAACGTTGTAAGATGGTTACGAATTTGGGTTAGCACTATTGGCTATGACATTAACTCTTGCCATCCAAGGTGCTGGTAAATTCTCACTTGACCAAGTAGTAAGTAAAAAGCTGTAAATGAGTCTGTAGGAGACAATCTAATGATCAAGCATTACCCACAAAGACAGTAAAGGCAATACAGGCGTCACAGCGGCAGGTCAAGTGCAAGTAATGAGTGCAGGGAAAGGCATCTGGCATTCAGAATATAACCGCACCGCTAAGCCAGTAACGTTATTCCAAATTTGGATTCAGCCGAATAAAAACAATGTTGCGCCGCGGTGGGAAAGTATGAACTTTCCCACTCAACGTGATAATACACAATTACCATTACTGGTATCTGGCTACCCAGAAGACAAACCTAATGCTTTATTCATTCATCAATTGGCACCTATTTTTGGTGGCAAGATCCGTAAAGGCACAAAAATAACTCACGCCATTACTCATCAAGTCTATATATTAGCTTCGCAAGGTTCATTTGAATTAATCGATGGCAAGCAACGAACCGTCATGCACAAAGGGGATGTTGCAGAAATCACTTTAAACACTTCTGTCCAAATCAATGCGCTAGCAGACAGCGAAGTGATCATCATTGACGTACCTTAAATGAAAAAAGGTGAACGAATACGTTCACCTTTAACTATCTTTCGGCCGACTCTTAACTATAATTTACAGGTAAGAGAATAAAGAAAAATCGTGCTGAGAGAGATGTTTAAATCAGTTAAAAAATATTTAAACAAACTGCCCTGCACTCCAGCCTGAACTCCAAGCCCACTGAAAATTATATCCGCCTAACCAACCACTTACGTCTACAACTTCACCGATGAAATACAAACCAGACACAGATTTAGCTTCCATGGTTTTTGATGATAAGGCATCGGTATCAACACCGCCCAGAGTAACTTCAGCAGTGCGATAACCTTCAGTGCCATTTGGTTTAACTTGCCATTGATGGATCTGTATTTCAATCGCGGCTAAATCTTTATGCATTAGCTGCTTTAGGCTGCAATCAGGCAGTAACTCATCTTGGTAGAAAATAGCGACAAGACGTTTTGGCAATACCTGGCTCAATGCTGTTTTCAATGCTTGATTAGGATGTGACTCTGTTAAAGACTGCAAGATGGTAAGAATACTCGCGTCAGGTAACAAATCGATGCTGATCGCTTCACCCGGATTCCAGTATGAAGATACTTGCAATACTGACGGACCAGATAACCCTCGATGGGTAAATAATAAGGCTTCTTGGAAACTAGTGCCATCAGCAGTGGTAATTCGCACAGGTAAGCTGATTCCAGAAAGCTCAGCGTACTTTTCTTTGTCTTCTTTATGCAAGGTAAACGGTACTAAGCCTGCTTTGGTTTCAACAATATCTAAACCAAACTGCTGTGCAACTTTATAACCGTATGGCGTTGCACCGAGTTTTGGCATAGATAAGCCACCTGTTGCTACCACTAATGATTTACAACGGTAGTCACCTTGATTGGTCGTAAGGTGAAATAAGCCTTCAGCATCTTTATCTATAGATAAAATATCTGTCCGTAGTTGGATTTTAACACCCGCCCATTCACACTCGGTGTGGAGCATATCGACAATGTCTTTGGCTGAATCATCGCAAAATAACTGGCCATGATCGCGTTCATGAAATGCCACACCATGACGCTCAATAAGGTCGATAAAATCCCAAGCAGTAAAACGGCTCAGTGCCGACTTTACGAAGTGCGAATTATTGCAGATGAAGGCTTTGGTATCGATATTATTATTGGTGAAGTTACAGCGACCACCGCCACTGATTAACACTTTTCGCCCAGCTTTTTTGGCATTATCTAATACCAAGACATCGCGACCACGATAACCCGCATTGTAAGCACACATTAACCCTGCAGCACCTGCGCCAATAACAATTACATCTCTATCTTGGCTCATCACCAACCTCTAATATTTCACGACCAAATCGGCTGCGCAGGATACCCTATCTCACCGCAAACTACAAAGCAGATACGTTATTCAATTAATCCAATTCTTGCTTCCACATCCGGCTCCAAATAAGCCATTTCATCAAGGTCTGCAGCCCAATCATATTTAGGCGCTAATTGACGTAACATATGGATTGCCTGCACCTGCACAATTGGCGTTTCACTCCACATTGATTTATTCAAACAACGCCAATGATCTGCATCGACACGCTTTGGATTAGCCAGTTGTTCATTACAGGTATCACACAATAAAATACATGAATCAAAATCAGGTTCAGAGGCAATCGGTGATACTTCAAAGATATTTAATTTTACGCCAGACTCATCGCAAAGTTCACAATGAGAGCGAGCACGACGCGCTAAATTTTTACCAAATAAATTTAATTCATTAGCGCGGTTTTGATGTTTGTCTAAGCCCTTAGCCATATTCTTATCCTCTGTTTTATATCACGAAAGTATCCTCCCAATCTGAGTTAGTTACCACGACTTTTTAGCTTTATTTGACTGTCTATAACCCGCGCATAGTAGGAGTTATGATAACCTTACCGACATCGTATGGATAATGTGCAGTTATGAAGGAATCAATATGCGCCCGCTCAGTAAACCCCTAAACCCTAATTTTTCATCAGGGCCTTGTGCCAAACGTCCAGGCTATAAAGTAGAGCAACTTGATTTGTCTACGCTAGGACGTTCACACCGTTCATCAATAGGTAAAACAGTTCTGCAAACAGCTATAAATAAAACTCGCGATATCCTAGGTATTCCAGCTGATTACCATATTGGCATAGTGCCGGCTTCAGATAAAGGAGCGATGGAAATGGTGATGTGGTCATTGCTTGGACCCAAGCCTGTAGACGTATGCTATTGGGAATCGTTCGGTAAAGGTTGGCTTACTGATATTCAACAAGATCTAAAACTATCACAGGTTAGCGAGCAGCGTAAACAACTTATTGAATATGTTACCAAATCATCTAAAAGTGAGCTTGGTGGACGACTAAATGGAATCGATATACAGCGTTATATTGAAGAAAACTTCTCAGTTAATTACCATTTAT
>Ga0209395_1001465_pt1 | contig 32950 bp, 23 predicted proteins | sample GOMGulsemesocosm_3_FD_184635 | JGI IMG/M metagenome (GOLD analysis project Ga0209395, IMG submission 184635) | Methane-oxidizing microbial communities from mesocosms in the Gulf of Mexico - GOM9D Gulf of Mexico (SPAdes) (version 2) | ecosystem: Environmental > Aquatic > Marine > Cold seeps... | reverse complement strand
ATACCTATTTATAAGCAACCCTATTATCGGAGAATGCAATTTGACATATTACCTAATTGTGAATACTTCTATGAAAGAGTTTTATCAATTCCAATTTATCCGAAATTAAAATCAGAAGAGCAAAGCTTTGTTATTAATACTTTAAATAAAGCTAACGTTGCCAATTTAGAGTCTGTTTTAGGCTAGGTATATGAATATATGTATCATACCGGCGCGCGGTGGCAGTAAACGTATTCCCAGAAAGAACATTAAACCATTTATGGGGAAACCCATGATGGCCTATTCCATCGAGGCGGCAATTGAAAGTGAATGCTTTGATAGAATAATTGTGAGCACAGATGATGAAGAAATGGCTCAAGTGGCCATTTCTTTAGGGGCAGAAGTTCCATTCATTCGACCAGCCTCCTTATCCGGTGATCATATCGCCACGGTCCCCGTTATTAAACACGCACTGGAGTTCGTTATTGAATCTGGATATTCGGTGGAATTTGCTTGTTGTATATATGCTACCGCACCATTTATTAAGGCCTCTGATCTTAAACACGGACTTGAGAAACTAAAGCAATCAGATAGTGAATACTGTTTAAGTGTTACCAGCTTTCCGTATCCTATTCAGAGAAGTTTAAAGGTGAATGAAGCTGGCAGCATAGAGATGTTATATCCAGAAAATTGTCTGGTGCGAAGTCAGGATCTTGAAGAGATTTATCACGACACAGGGCAATTCTATTTTGGTCGTTGCCAGGCCTGGTTATCTGAAAAACCGATTCTAGCCAATGGTTCAATACCTTTAATTATACCCCGAAGCCGGGTACAGGACATAGACACTCCAGAAGACTGGCAACAAGCCGAGATAATGTACGAGGTTTTAAATAATAAAAAATGAGCAGTAATGCCTGCATTGTATTTAGGGTCGATGGTGATGCCAATCTGGGATTAGGTCATGTAATGAGGTGTTTAACACTGGCTAATGTCTTTAATCAGTCTGGTTATGAGATCTTATTTATCTGTTCTCAAGCTAGTGTGGTGGTTGGCCAGTATATTGAAAATAGTAATTTCCAGGTACAGTATATTTCGCAAGGTGACACCGCCGAATTTGATGCAAAACAGTGCTTAGGCATCATCAAAGGTTTAAATGTGTATATGTTAGTAGTGGATCACTACCAAATTGGTGAGTGTTGGGAGAGTTTAATAAGGGTTAGAGGTATTAGGATAATGGTGATTGACGACCTGGCTAACCGTCAACACGTGTGTGACATATTACTCGACAGTAGTTATGGCCGGAAAGAATATGAGTATAAACCTTTAACTAACCCGCAATGCCAATATTTATTATCCAGCGAATATTGTTTACTCAGACCGGAGTTTAATAACTCATCAGCTCAAGCCAGAATAAAACGGGAGCAGACCAAAAAGATTGATAATATATTAATTAACTTTGGGGCAACGGATCACAAACGCCTGTCAATTAGATGTATCGATACCATTCAAAAGCTAAATTTTGAAGGTGACATTCACGTATTAATCAGCTCCACCAGTAAATGGCTTATGGCGTTTAAAGAAGTTTGTGGCACTTCAACCAATATCAAATTACATGTAGATGCAAAAAATGTAGCCACCCTTATGTTAAGCGCAGACCTTGCTATTGGTAGTGTGGGCACATCGTCCTGGGAGAGGTGTTGTCTGGGTTTGCCAACTATTGGCATAGTGGTCGCAGACAATCAAATTAATATTTCAAACCAATTGGTGAAGCTAGGTGTCATGGAGCTTGCAACGATGGATAATTTGAATAAGTCATTACAATATTATTTAATAAGTTTTGACCTTGAAAATTGGAAGAGTATGTCGAATAAATCATTTGATGTCTGTGATGGTTTGGGTGTTCAAAGGGTAAGTCGCGCCGTTCTGGAGAGTAACTCTTCAATTGTCTTGCAGCCAATGGCTAAGAAAGATGAATCAATTTTATTTTCCTGGCAGTGCGAGCCAGGTAATAGAAAGCACAGTGGTATAGCCCAGATACCTGATATTGATGAGCACAGTGCTTGGTACGCATCTTCCTTAAATGATACTTCGCGGCGCATGTGGCTAGTGCTGTTTAATGGAGAGAAATGCGGATATGTGAGGCTGGATGTGCAACATAATACCGAAGAGGTATCAGTATTGATCTCTCAAAAATACCGGAAGCTGGGTTTGGCTCGTGATGCCATCAATGAATTAAAGAACCTATGCTTGTTTGGTGTGTTGGATGCACAGGTGGCTGCGGATAATAGTGCCTCAATATCATTGTTTAAGAATTTGGGTTTTACAAAAATTGCGAATAGTCGCTTTCAGTGGAACAGGCCATGAGATATGTAAAAATAAATCAGCGTAAGATTGGTGTGGGTCAACCCCCTTACCTAGTGGCGGAAATTTCGGCCAACCATAATGGTCAGTTAAATAAAGCTCTGGAAATTATGAATGCCGCAAAACAGGCTGGTGCTCACGCTATAAAGTTGCAAACCTATACTCCAGATACTATTACGTTGGATTGTGATAAGTCAGATTTTTTAATCAAGGGTGGACCATGGAAAGGTTATAAATTATATGACTTATACAAACAGGCGCATACGCCCTTTGAGTGGCACAAGACACTGTTTGATCATGCACGCAAGCTAGACATAACCTGTTTCAGCTCTCCCTTTGATGAGTCGGCGGTGGACTTGTTAGAGGACCTTAACGCCCCAGCCTATAAAATAGCTTCGTTTGAAGCCATAGATATTCCTCTCATTAAGTACGTAGCGAATACCGGAAAACCCATGATTATCTCCACCGGTATGGCCAATTTAAATGAGATACAAGAGGCCGTAGATGCGGCGCTCGGCAACGGATGCACAGAGCTCATTCTTTTACATTGTATCAGTGCCTACCCAACCCCTATCGCGGAATCAAATTTGAGAACCCTGCAAGATTTGGCCAATCGGTACCCTGTGGTAGTGGGGCTGTCTGATCATACCCTGGGCACCACAGCGGCAGTGACAGCGGTGGCGTTGGGGGCTTGTTTTATTGAAAAACATTTTACCTTGAGTCGTAAGGACCCTGGGCCAGATTCTGCTTTTTCATTAGAGCCAGATGAGTTTAAATATTTATGCCAATCCAGCAAGGATGCCTGGTTAGCCTTGGGTAAGGCGGGCTATGAGCAAAAGGAATCTGAGAAAAGTAACACCCTGTTTAGGCGCTCGCTATATTTCATTAAAGACATTAAAAAGGGTGAAATCGTCACCGAAAAAAATATACGCAGTATTCGCCCGGGCTTTGGCTTGCCCCCAAAACATTATCAGGAAATCATAGGGAAAACCTTGTTAAGAGATGTTGAACGGGGCAACCCGGTAGCCTGGCAAGATCTCAACTGATGGCGAGTAAAGGATTAAAAGTACTAATCATAGGTCTAGGGGATATCGCCATGGGGTATGACTTTGGCCGAGATGACGTCACCTGGACTCACATAAGTGCCATCCTTAATAATGATAACTTTGAGATCTTAGCTGGGGTCGATCCTGCCATTGCCACTCATGACAGGTTTTACACACTTACGTCAGCTCCTGCCTATTCAGATATCCATGACTTTTTAATGGTAAATCAGCAGCCGGTAGATCTAGTGGTTATTTCATCTCCCACTAAATACCATTTGTACCACTATAGAAAAATTAAATCGTTACGACCACAATTAGTATTGATGGAAAAACCCTTGGTAGCCGACCAAGAGGAACTAGATCCGTTGATGGCTGAAATAGAATCGGGGCCCAGGGTTATGGTAAATCTATTTAGGTTGTATCAGAGCCAAATTAATAGCGTATTACAAGAGCTGGCCAATAGCGGACCATGTCGTATAACCATTCGTTACAGTAAATCCATCGAGCACAATGGTATTCACTTCATCACCCTGATTCTTCGTCATTTTGGCCCGTGTTTAAAGCAAGGAGTTATTACCTTACCTAATGAAGTTGCCCACAGTTTTACCTTTGCACAGGCAGATGTCCTGATGTTACCGGCTTTTCAAGATGTGGATGACAACAGTATGGTGGTGCAATCAAACATGGGCACGACCTATTACCTGAACGGTGGTCGAATATTCTTTCAGGTGGATCTGCAGCATAACCGTCAAGAATTTCAATTGGATGAATTTCAGCATCACATGGCAAATGTTTACCAGCAATGCCAACAGGTCATTCAGGGTAAAGACGATGATAGTCTGGCTCTGGCCCATGATGGTCATAAACTATTGATGAAGGGGGCGTCCCATGATGCAAAACATCACGCGTTATAATCCTATTGGCCATGAAGAAAAGGCCGCCGCCATGCGGGTGCTAGATTCCGGTTGCTTATCGGCATTTATCGGCGCTTGGGGCGATGATTTTCATGGAGGACAAGAAGTCACCCAATTTGAGAGTGAGTTGGCCGACTTTTTTAATATAAAACACGCCATCACCTTTAACTCACTAACATCCGGCTTAATTGCCGCCGTAGGCGCCATAGGCATAGAGCCGGGGGATGAGGTGATTGTATCCCCTTGGACTATGAGTGCCACGGCTACCGCCATAATAATATGGGGAGGCATTCCGGTGTTTGTGGACATAGAGACAGATTATTATGGCCTTGACCCAGCCAAGGTCGTCGCCGCCATTACCAAACATACCAAGGCTATTATGGTGACGGACATCTTTGGCCATGGGGCAAAATTGGATGAACTCAAGAAAATTGCCCATAGCTTTGATCTTAAGATCATCGAAGATGTGGCCCAGGCTCCAGGTATCGAATATAAAAAACAATACTGTGGTACTTGGGGGGATATTGGCGGTTTTAGCTTAAACTACCATAAGCAAATTCATACTGGCGAAGGAGGATTTTGCTTAACCGACGATGATGAATTGGCACTTAAGATGAAGATGATTCGCAATCATGCCGAAGCCAGTGTGGTGAACAGCCCCATTACGGAACTAACCAATATGGTGGGTTTTAACTTTCGGATGGGTGAGATGGAAGCGGCCATAGGACGGGAGCAACTTAAAAAACTGAATGGCCTACTGCAAGTGAACCAGCGAAATTCTGGCATAGTGAATGAGATATTGGCAACCGTGACAGACTTTAAGTTAGCTGACACGGCTCAAAACTCACAACATGCCTACTATGTGCTGCCCATTCAAATCGTCAATAATTCTCACAGACGCGCCGTCTGGTTGGATAGCCTAATTGAAATGGGTATTCCAGGGTTAATGGCTGGCTATGTCAATGTTCATCGACTTCCTATGTATGAAAAAAAAGTAGCGTTTGGGAGGTCTTATCCATGGAGTATGGCCCATAGAGAAATTGAATATGGGGGCGGGCTTTGTCCCGTGGCCGAAAAATTGAAAGATGAAAATTTTGTAGGACTATTAATAAGTATGTATGAGTTATCCGATCAGCAATGTGAATTTATAGCCCATAATATGGTGAATACATGGAACGAACTGAACTAACTTCAAAAATATTATACCAGCAGGGAGATACTGGTCTGTGCCTGTTATCGGCAGGGGAGCTGAACGGTAGCTATCCAAGCTGGTTTTGTCATGAAGTGGTGAATAAACATAACTCTCATTGGCATCGGCCATCTTCATTAAACCAGGTTAGCCAGTTCGTGGATTCGTTAAAAGATGATAACAGCAAGTTAGTATTTGCTGTTTATGCCATGAAGGATGAGGTGCACATAGGCAATGTAAGTCTTCAATCTATCGATCACTTTAATCAATGTGCCGAGATGGCTTTTCTGTTTGGCGACACGCAATATTGGGGAAAAGGGTACGCTACTCAATCGTCCAGATTAGCCATGAATCACGCATTTAAACACATGAATCTTAACCGTCTCTATTTAGGCTGTCTTAAAAAAAATACCGCCATGAATAAACTGGCCATTAAACTGGGGTTCACCCAGGAGGGGGTTAGGCGCCAGGCTATTTTTAATGACGGCACATTTCAGGATGTTGTGGAATATGGACTTTTAAAAGATGAATTTACAGACCGTATTAATCGTAAGTCATGATGCTGGTGGTGCTAACTTACTCGCCTACTGGTGTAAAAAGTGGCAGTCCCGGGTAAATTTTATCTATAAAGTGGCTGGCCCCGCCCTTAACATTTTCAAGTCACTTGATCTTGGGGAAACCTGCATCGAGCAATACCCAAGCCCGGCTTTGGTAGATGCCGTGGTGACCTCCACCGGCTGGCAATCAAATTTTGAATACGAAGCCATCCAATGGGCAGGCCAGCATAATATTCGAAGCGCAAGTTATTTAGACCACTGGGTAAATTATCAGGAACGATTCATCCGAAGCAGAACTGCCATATATCCGGATGAAATTTGGATGGGGGACCGGGATGCGCATAACATGGCCAAGGAGGTTTTTAGTCTAAAAAATATCAAACTTCGCTTCATGCGAAATCAATACTTTTGTGACCTTAAGAAGCAGGTAGCAAGCCATGCTACTAAAGCCGATAGTATTATCATCTGTTTGGAACCTATCCGTAACGGCATAAGCTACTCGGAAGTTTACCCACGCCTTGTTCAATATTTATCTAACTCTAAGTACCAAGCAGAAAAGGTGGTGATACGTGACCATCCATCGGGTACTGACACCGGTATTGAGCTACTGAAAGAACTATTAATGCCTCAATTTAACGTCACCATTAGCCAGCAGGCATTATGGCAAGATTTAGCCTTCGCCAGTGCAGTGGTAGGTTACCAGTCATCGGTGCTGGCTTACGCTTGTTATCTAAAAATAACGGCCATTAGCTACTTTCCTGCGGATAAACTGGAACCAATCTTGCCTCATAAAGATATTGAATATTTTTAAAATAATATGACGTTACTTTGACTGGCAAAAAATGAAATATTGCAAAAAGTGTTTACAGTCAGATACTCGCCCCCAAATTGAATTTGATGAACAGGGTGTATGCCCGGCTTGTCGCTACTCTGAAACCCTGGAGTATGTGGATTGGAAAAAGCGTAAACAAGAGTTATTAGATGTTTGTGAACCTCACAGGTCCAAACGCGGTGAATACGACAGCATAGTAGGGGTAAGTGGCGGTAAAGACAGTACACGCCAGGCCCTGTATGTGAGAGATGTGCTGGGCATGAACCCTTTGTTGGTATCTTTGACCTACTCTCCGCAACAACAGACTCAACGCGGGGCCGAGAATTTGGCCAACTTAGTGGAGCTGGGCTTTGATGTGATCTCCATTGGACCTAGTCCTCAAACCTGGAAAAAATTGGTGCGGCGCGGTTTTCTTCAGTACGGCAACTGGGCTCGGTCCACCGAGCTCGCGCTATTTGCCAGTGTGCCAAGATTTGCCGTGGCCTATCAGATTCAGCTGATTTTCTGGGGAGAAAACCCCTCTCTTTCAACCACAGGTGAAATATCAAATCTGGGTAAAAACACAGGCGGTGTTACCAATACCACATTGGGGGGGAATACCCTTGGGGGAGGGGATATAAGCTGGTTAACCGATGACGAAACCAAGCGTAATCATATTCTGCAATACATCTACCCAAGCAATGAAGAATTAAATACTGCAGGGTTGAAATTTGCTTACCTTGGTTACTACTGGCAGTACTGGAGTAAAACGTTTAACGGCTGCTTCTCTGGTTCACGGGGGTTAGATGTTCGAAATGAACACCCGGCCGATATTGGTGACAATCTGGGGTTAGATGCACTGGATGACGACTGGGTGTCGCTTAATCAAATGCTCAAATATCTAAAATTAGGTTTTGGCAAGGTATCCGATAACGTTAACGAAATGATTCGACAGGGCTCAATGAGTAGAGAGCAGGCCATTGACTTAGTTAATCGTTACGACGGCAAGTGCAGTCGCAACAATATTCTCGAATTTTGTGAGTACATAGAAATAACAGAAAACAAATTCTGGCAGGTGGTAGATGGTTTTGTTAACAAGGAACTTTTTCAAAAAGATTCTTCTGGTCAATGGCAGCCGTCATTCACGGTGGAGTAAATGATGATCAAGGTAGACCATGTGGTGTTGGATTATGGTTTGGGAAATGCAAATTCCATTGCCAGTTGTTTACGGGACATTGGCTGTCACGTGATTATTTCCAATAAATTTGATCAGCTTAGAAGTGCACGAGTGATCTATATACCCGGGGTGGGAAGTTTCAATCAGGCCATGTCAAAGTTACACCAACAGGGGCTGGTGGAAGTATTAACCGAGATTAAAAATAACGGACAAACACTAATGGTGGGCATGTGTTTAGGCATGCAGCTGTTCGCACAAAGCTCTGATGAAAATACCTACACTCAGGGTCTGGGTTGGATACCTGGTCACGTGAAACATCTAAAAGAACGGGTAAGTAACCAACATACCTTGCCACACATAGGGTGGAATACCTTAAACAAGCAAGTGGATGATGGCTTGTTTGAGTTGATCAGTGCCCGTGACAGTTTTTATTTTGATCATAGTTTCTATTTTGAAACAGGTGGTCAATACACCTGTGCCCGCACCCATTACGGAGCAGAGTTTGCCGCCATGGTAAAACGTAACAATGTAGTGGGTTTTCAGTTTCATCCGGAAAAAAGCCAGCAAGCCGGTAAAAGGTTATTGATTGGTTTGTTGAACAGTTATCACATTGACAGGCAACCCATATGGATAACAAACGAATAATTGGCAAGATACTCATCGATGGTAATTTGGCTATTCAGAGTAAGGGGTTCTCAACCTATTTACCCTTAGGTAAGCCCGAGATTCTGGCCGAGTTTCTTGATCAATGGCAGGTGGATGAGATTCTGTTGATTGATAGATCGGCCAGTACTCGTGGTACGGTTATAGATGCAGATATTATCTCAACTGTGGTGGAAGTGTGCCGTTCTCCACTTACGGTAGGCGGGGGTATCAGCAGTGTCAAACAAGCCGAATTATTGGTAAACAAGGGCGCAGACCGTATTGCCATTAACTCGGCTTTCCATGCCAACCCAAACTTTATCACTCAATTGAGTGACATGTTAGGCCGTCAGGCGGTGGTGACATCACTGGACTTTACCATGCAAGACCAGCAGGCCCTGGTGTTTGATCATAAAACCAGAACCTCGGGTAAATATCAATTAATGGATGCCTGTAAGTTAGCCGAAGACAAGGGGGCCGGTGAGCTATTCATCCACAGTGTAGATCGTGATGGCTTGGCCACTGGCTATGAGTTGGATGTTTATAAAAATATTGTAGACAGTGTTGCCATACCTGTCATAGCCAGTGGTGGTTACGGTAAGCCCAGTCACGTACAGGATGTCATCACTACCGGGGTTAATGCCATAGCCATAGGTAACGGTCTTAATTATGTAGAACACAGCATAGCGCTAATTAAGGCGTATCTTAACGCCTCGTCCATACGTGCCAGTGATATGGGTTACCAGGCAGAACAGGTGACTGAAGAGGGGCGCCTGCTAAAACAGCAAGATGACTACCTCGATGGTTTAAAATTTGTAAAGAGGGAAGGGCGATGGGTGTAAGAGTTTGCAGTCGTTGTTTATACACTGAAAATCACCCTTTGGGTATCTATATAGATGAAAACGGGTTGTGCAGTGGTTGTAAGGTTCACGAGGAAAAAGATACGCTAAACTGGCAAGAGCGGGAACAGAAGTTAAAATCCATTCTTAGTGAATATAAAAACAAAAATCTAAACAACTATGATTGTATCATTCCGGTATCTGGTGCCCGAGATAGCTATTTTATCGTGGATAAAATTAAGAACGAATACGGCATGAACCCGTTATTGGTTACTTACAATGCCCAGTACAATACCGAACGTGGTATTCGTAACTTGGTCTACCTGCGCACTCATTTTGATTGCGATATTTTTACCCTTACTGTTAATCCGCACAGCGTCAAACAAATAACCCGTGCCACACTCAGACGATTGGGTTCGCTATATTGGCATGTATTGGCCGGACAAACCGTGTTTCCGGTACAGGTGGCGGTACGTTTAAAAATCCCCCTTATCATCTGGGGAGCTCATCAAGGCATAGATCAAGTGGGCATGTACTCTCATCTAGATGAAGTGGAAATGACACGTAAATACCGCAAAGAACATGATTTATTGGGGCTTGAATCTGAAGACCTAATAAGTGATGAAGATCAGATATTCGAAAAAGATGTGTATCAATTTATGTATCCTGATAATCATGACATAGCCAGTGTGGGTGTAAGAGGAATCTATCTTAACAATTACATACGTTGGGATACTAAAGCTCAACATGAAAATATGATCAATAAATATCAGTATGAAACCTATTCACAAACGCGAACGTTTGATAGTTATAACGACGTGGATAGCTTTGTATATTCAGATCTTCATGACTATATAAAAAACCTAAAATGGGGCTATGGTAAGGTTACCGATCATGTAAATCGTGAAATACGTCTGAAGCGCCTAACACGTGAGCGAGGCATTGATCTTATAAATCAATACCAAGCGGTAGAGCCACAGTTCAACCACCAATTCATGGATTGGCTTGGGGTAACTGATCGATCACTTTCTTTTATTCTTGATCAACATCGAAATAAAAATATCTGGAAAAGGGATAGTCAGTGGCAATGGAAGAGAATAGATAAATATATTAATCCTAGCGAAAAACAGCTAGAGAGTAATCGGCTAAATACAATTAGAAGTTGTAATTTTAAGATAAGTGAAAATAAAAATTTAAAATACTATGATGAGAGATATATTTTAATATCGAAAGGCTGGGTTTAATTCTTATAAAATAATTTTAAGGTTTTATAATGAGACAGAGTATACGAAAAAATAATATATGGAATGATTTCTATGAACAGGCTTGGGATAGGCGAAAGAGTATCATGTCCCGTATTATTTCAAGCGGCGAAAGGAATCCTCTTAGAGTAATAAGTGAGCTCGAATCAATAAGTCGGTTTTCGGAGCAGCGCCGCACTTTTGATGACGGAAATGGGAAGTTTATATTTGAAGAGGATATAAATTACATTCAGCATGATATTTCTAACGTACAGGTAAACGCAAAAGATAGAAGTATAAGTATAGCGCCGGTTACTAAATATCCCAATGGATTAGATATCGATAAAATACTTCCGCACAGAGATGGTAATTTACAAGTACCATTCTATGCAAAAAATAATAATATGGAATTTATTGCAGATTATTGTCGGCTAAGGAATTATGATGCTGTTATTGAATTAGGTTCTGGATATGCACAAAATCTAATCAAATTACATTTTCTTGGTGGGCCAAAAGTGCCATATTATGCCGGTGAATATACTAAAAGTGGGTGTGAATGTGCATCCATGTTAGGAGATTTAGACTCCGAAATTAACTTGATACCTTTTGATTTTGATTATCTATCCGCTGATTTTTCAAGTATTAAACAGTTTGATAACGTTCTTGTATTTACCTGTCATTCAATAGAACAAGTGACCAATATTCCGAAGGATCTAATACCTAAAATCTCCCGTATTGCTGATAACGTAACCTGTATTCATATAGAGCCTTTTGGATTTCAATTAACATCCTCTCATAATGAATCGGAAGTTGATAAATGTCACCGAAGTTTTTTTGCCAAAAATGCCTGGAATCAAAATTTAGCCAGCTCTTTGGTTTATCATCATTTGTGTAACAATATAGAACTTAATTATATTAGCCCAAATATTATGGGTGGTTTGGAAAATAATCCAAGTTCACTGGCCTTGTGGAAGTCAAGGTGAGCAGTGATTGCCAGGTTAATGGTGAGTAATTTTAAGTAATATATTAGCCTTTTCAGGCTACTTATGATTGGTTATGTGAGTTTAACCTCTTGTAATTAATTTGTCTTAGGTGTCTAAATGTCATATATATTCTTCGGTAAATACTTCCATGTTTTACTGGTAAATAGATTTGGTGATAAATATTTGGAAAAGTATTCGCTTTCAATTATTGTTGTATATAAAGGTCAATTTTTTGGGGGGTTAGGACTATACACTCTGCATTGGCCTGTCCGTGTCGATCAGAATGAAATTTTATCTTATGCATATAGTGCTTTTATATCATTGGTTTGTACTATCCGTTTTCACCATAAATTGAAAGATATTTTTCATCTTATGCATATTCAAAGAAGGAGTTATTTGCAAAAGGTAGCTTTAATTGCATATGGGATTCAGAACGCCAGCAGGAGATTGAGGGCCTTTATAATGCGGTTAAGTGTGGGCTTAAAGTAAAAGTAATGATTGAGGCCGTGGATGATTTTATTTATATGTTGCCAGCTCATACAATTGAAGTGTATCAATAAAAAATATTTTTCATTATATACTTAATTCGATGGCTATCCGGATTCCATGAGGCGATTTTAATCGTCTAGGTGAAATAGAAAGAAAATTTTAAGACTCAATTTCTACTCTTGATAAACCTGGTTATCCAACCACAGGATTTTATCCTGAAGTACCATTGTTCTCGATCAACTTTGTGATTGTTAGTGACTCGACAACCCACAAAAGTTTTCAAAAATAAGGGGGTAAGGGAAATGAAATATCATATAGAAAAATTTATTTTAGTGAATATGAATAAATTTTTTGCATGATGACGCTTCTGTCCCGTACTTTGAAAGGGAGTTTCAGGCTGGTTTTATGGATTAGTGAGGCATAGTCGTGACATGGATGTCACTTATAGAGCGATGCAGGATGCCGTTGTCGAATGCCTAAGCAAGCCTCCCCTGTCACTTACTATTAGAAGAAAAGTCGGCGTCGCAATAAAATAAGGTCGTAACTCCTAATGCTCATGGGTACTGACTGAGCTAAGGGGAAGTAGTGGTCTTTTACATAAGGTTCTTGAAATAGAAACGGTTGAATATAGTATGAATAATTACCATAATAGCCCTGATTTTTTTGTCATTTCAGATAATGATGTGGCTTTACTTTATTTAGTGAAATTACTAAATAAATCGCAGGGGTTGTACACATCAAATATTACCAGTATTTTTTCAACTTACAAAAAATCATATTCAATATATAAAAATATTATCTCAAATACATTGAAATCCATAGATGAACCTCTTGCATCCCTAAGTAGAAATGAAGGGGCAGCATTGAGAAATGATATTTTTAATATTGAATCCGATTTTAATAGGTGTGTTTATGGTATTTTTATTAGTAGCTTGATGAAGGACGTTCTTAACGATGATGATGATGATAATAATGAAAGTATTAGCAATTGTGCATTCAAGTTTTTGTCTGATTCACGAGACATTGATCTCACTTTTAGGAATCTTATAAATTCATTATTAAATAGTACAGATAAAGGTGATAATTGTAGATCTAAGTTTAAGGGTGTTTCCATTCTATCTAGTATTGATGATACTGAATTTTTATCTGGATTATATCCAGATGCAAAGTTTATAAGGTTGAATTTTGACATTCATGAAGACCAATCTAAGATAGCTAATTATCCTGTTTTTAATGGAGAGATAGCTAACCGAGTGGATCATATCCTACTGGTTAAGTGTAGTGAACTCGTTAGTTGTCCTGATAAATGTATTTATAAAATATATGAATTTATTAAAAATAACGCACAGTCTCTAACGGGGGAAGAAAACAGCGGTGAGATTAAAAATAAGTCGATTCCTTCGATTGACGACTGTAGTTTTAAATCAGACTCAAAAAGTAGTATTTATTTAAATGATGGTGCCCATAGTGATTCGAATGTATTTAAAGACCCTGATTTCTTTATTTCTGGTCCACCTAGGTGTGGTACTTCTTTACTCACAGTACTTTTAAATGATCACCAATCAATTTCGGTTGCACAAGACACAGGTGTATATACTGAATTTGTTGAGGCCGCAACCTGGGTTTATCAGGTTATAAAACATCGTTTCAATATAAACTCACACTATATTGAGATTCCAATTATTAAGGAGGGTTTTGGTAAGATTATTCGAGATAATTCTATAGACTTTAATTCTAAAGAAGATAACCTAATTTTTAATTTATACTTTACATGTATTGTTAGGTTTTTAGCCGTTGACTTCTTTATTCCTGATCCACGGAAAGATAGGGGAACTGGTATGCGTTATTTAAATCATATAAATTTCCAGTATGCACTAAGGAAGATACGTGATTTAAAGTTGCCTTTTCGTTCGTTATTAAATTTTATTGTAAACTCAATAATAGATGGGGAAGGAGAAGAGGGGGCGCTACGGGGTGAAAAGACACCCACGAACACAATGCACCCATCTTTTATGAGAAGTCTTTACCCAAATGCTAAATTTATAAATGTGATTCGAAGCCCTCTAGGATTTGTAGGGTCAAGACATCAAAGATTGGATGTTTCAATGGAAGATCATTGCGATTTTTATCGCTCTATTATGGAGAATCTAATTGAAAATGACGGGAGAACAATGACGGTTAAATACGAGGATTTAATCGAAAATCCAGATTTAACAATTAATAGGGTGCATAGGTTTCTGGGGGTAATGGAAACAGGTCTTTCAGATGAGCTTGACCCTGGAGCCTATCCTAAATATGTTGGTAGTAAGGTGGATGTAAATAGAAATAAACAAAATATTGACTATTTGACCTCTGAAATGAAGGGTGAAATAAAGTACCACCTCAAAGATTTAATTGATTCATATTACCCTGAACTTAATTGTATTAGTCCAGACTTAATCTGACAGTTATATTGATCAATATAAAAGTACGTAGTCTTTAGTGGATACCTTAATATGCAGTGGCACAGCTTTAGTTAGAATCTATCATAAAAGGTTTGGGTAGTATAATTCAAACAAATCTTTGAGGTGGTACTTGATTTCATTTTTCATGTCAGATGTTAAAAAGTCATGGTTTTGTTTATCTCTACTCTTATCGATTTTACTTCCGACATATTTTGGGTAGGAGCCTGGATTAAGATTATCCGAAATGGGTGTTTCATTAACACCTAAAAAACGATGTAGTTTACTAATTGTTATATCTGGATTTTTAATCAAATCCTCATATTTAATGGTTATAGATCTGCCATCATTTTCGATCATTTGCTCAATTATGGACCTGTAATATATACAGTGATCACCCATAGGTATGTTTAACCTTTGATGTCGAGAACCAATATATCCTATTGGGTTTCGAATCATATTTATAAATTTAGCGTTAGGATAGGCCTTTCTAAGGAATGCTGGGTGCAGTGTATGTGTTGGAGTTTTTTCGCCACGAATTGATCCTGATATTCCTTCGCCATTAATAATTGAGTTAACGAAATAATTCAATAGAGAGAGGAAAGGTAGGTTTGATTCCTTTATTGTCTTAAGTGCAATGTTAAAATTTATATACTTTAGATATTTAATACCGGTTCCTCTATCTTTTCTCGGGTCTGGCACAAAAAAATCATGAGCAAGAAATCTGATGAGGCATGTGTAATAGAAGTTGATAAGGAGATTGTCATCTCTTGATGTTAGGTCTATTGGCCTTTTTCTTATTAATTCTCCGAAGTCTTCTTTTAACAGGGGGTCAGGTCCGAAGTTTAAATGCCCCTCAAATTGCCCCTTATATACATGGATAAGCCAGGTTGCAGCTGTGATGAATTCTGAATAGACGCCGGTATCTTGTGCAACTGCAATGGCGTTGTGGTCATTTAATAATACAGTGAGTAACGACGTTCCGCTCCTAGGAGGGCCAGAAATAAAAAAATCGGGGTCTTTAAATAAGCTGGGATCAAGAGGGGGGGGGCGCCAGGTGGTTTTTTATGATCTAAATTATTTACATATTCTGAGTTTAATTTAAGGTTGTTGTTAACAAGTTGGCTACTAAATGATGACTCAAGGTCCATGTCGTTTTTTTTGAGTATAAAGGCGGAAATTTCTAAAAGTATATCTTTCGATGAATTAAGTAGTTGGCTGAAAGTTACATCTAAAAACTTATTTGAGTTATTAGTGAGCTGATTTGTAGGTTTAGCTTTATTTTTTTCTGTTGAGTCGTCGAATAATCTTATGAATTTTGAATTTGGATAAATACCAGATAAAAAATCATATTCATCAACATTCGACACTAGAGGGACCCCATAGTGGCTTTTATCATTGTTTTTTGTTGATTTCAGCAAGCTGTTAAATAAATCTTTAAATGTTAAGTTGCTTGTTCTTGCGTTGGTTAAAAAATCAATCGATAGGTCATTAATATCTTCGGTTAAGTAAACGCTTTCATTGATGCTATCCTTAATTAAGTTACTTATAAACATTCCAAACGTTACTAAATCATTTCCTTTTTTAAGGTCGAATATATCGTTCTTTAATTTCATACCTTCATATTTATTTAGGATGACTTGTGGGTGGGATAGTGAATTCAATTTATTGTCTACAATGTCTCCAAGCGTCACAATTGTATTTTTATAAATTGTGAATACCTTGGTAATACTTGAAGAGTATAGCTCTGAAGAGCTATTTATTAAGTTTATTGCAAGTAGGAGTGATGTTTGGCTATCCGCCAAAATAAAGAAATCAGGGTCAGGGCATAATTTAGTTTCGATTGTCATGTCTATTCCAAATATTGTGTATTTTATCTTCTTGATTCAGTATACATTGCAGTATAATAACGGCTGATTCATCGGCGCTTAATTGTGCTGTATCAATATGAAGGTTTGGTGAGGTTGGTGGGTCATAGGGAGAGCTAATACCAGTGAAGTCTTTAATTTTTCCCTGTCTTGCCAATTTATAGAGTCCTTTTGGGTCTCTTTTTTCACAAGTTTTTAAATCACAATCACAGTAAACTTCAATAAATTTGTTGTTACCAATTATTTTCTTGGCCATATACCTGTGGTCCGCATAGGGCGAGATTACCGGGCAGAGTACTGACACGCCTGCTTCATTTAATATTTTTGCCGTTTCGCTAATTCGACGAACGTTTTCTTTACGATCACTGGTGCTAAAATTTAAGTCAGAGCAAAGGCCGTGTCTAATATTGTCACCATCTAAAATAAATTCGTTAATATTTCTTTGGTGAAGTAGTTTACTAACTTTTTGTGCGATTGTTGATTTACCTGACCCAGATAAACCTGTTAACCAGATAGTCGTTGGCTGACGGCCAAACTTTTTTAATCGGTCAAACCCAGATATACAAGGTTTTTGCCAGGTAATGTTCTTATTCATCAGTAACCCTCTTGTATTAATGACTTTAGTTATGCAGACTAGAGTTTATAATTTTGTAGAATTTCAATGCTGGGAAGTATGCGACACTTTAAATAGGTACTATTTAGAATTTATAAACTTATCCATATACAAACATTTTCTTAAACATATCAATAACCTTGCTAACGGTTTCAGGCGTCACATGCCTATGATCTGCCTTCCATGGGTTAGGCATACACTCTGTTACTAATTCATAACTGGGTAAATAATATATATCAGGGTGACTCTTAACAGCTTCTTCAATAGCTACCCTTAATATTGCTTTTGAATGGGTATTGGCTTCAATAATATGATGATGATCTGCACGCCCAGTTGCTAATAGCGGTACAGGTGATAGCGTAAGTATTAGTTTAAAGTTAGGGTTGTGGCGTTTTGTGATATTAAAGAAGGTAATAATGTTATTTATATTTTCTTCAACAGTAAGCACTCTATGCTCAATTAAATGATGCAGTCCATTTCTTGGATTTCTGGATATTACCGTTCCATCCTTTAGTTGCCAGCATTCGTTTAAACCTGCTGTGAAAATAAAAACATCACTCTGTAAAAGTGACTGCTTTATGGCCTCAATATGCTTTGGATAATCTTTTAAAAATGCTTTTTCGGTTCCAAAGTAAACATTTTCACGATAGGGATCCATGTAAAAGCCATTTTCTGCGTCTATCAGGTACTTATTGAACTCTCTCTCTTTAAAGGCTTTTTCAGCAATTTGCCTTAAGCTAGGCGTGTTAAATAGAATACCAAAATTAGCGCTGTACATGGCTTCACCACTGCCTACGGTATAACCATCTATAATGGCTTCTTCCTGCGGGTTGTCACCTAATTCGGTAATGACATAGTTAAAGTTTTCCTTTTGCAGGACTTGGGCAATTTCAACGGCAAAACATGAACCCGCGGAACCAATGGGCGTAGACTTGTCCATGATTTTATGGGTCTCTACAAACGGTAACATATTAAACTTGTTTCTTGGGTGTTTTGCATGGTCGGGTATGGGCCACATAACAGCCTCAGGGTTGGGCTTTCCGTCGGTTGCAAAACAGGTTAAGGCTGTTAGGCAGTCTTTTTCGTATTTAATTAGGTCGGATAACCTGCAAATATCTGTTTGATTAAACCCTTGGTCCCATTTTAAGCCAGCTTGAAAAGACTTTTTAAGAAGAATAATTAATTCTGATATGGTGAGTATATTATAGTTAATGGGGTTCTTATGTAGGTCCTCATATACTTTGTTGGCGAAATCACTATCTTTAAAGATCGAGTTTAAATGGAAGATTAACGACTCATCGTTCACAATGCTGCCGTTGCCACCGATGCGAATAACACCTTCGTCGATTTCTTCCGATAAAGACAACCCAGTGGCTTGTAATAATCGTTGAGGTTGCCCTTTAAACGAGATTGGTTCATTTGCTGGTATGTACCCTAGTTTAATTGCTTCTTTCCATGTAACAGGTGATGGAATTAAGCATATGTCGAAGCTGGTACGACTGGCTCCTTGTTTTGGTAGTTCGGCTCTATGGGCTAGTTCGGTGGCTGCAAAAATGATGCTTTCACCGGGTTTAAAATTATGACGGTGAATTTCATTTTTGAGGTTATAATGCTCCAGTATGGAACTAATATCAGTTAATCTATCTTCGACTCTGTTATAAATATAACCTATTTCTTTGAGTTTTTTGGTAGTGTCTTCATTTAAAAATAAGGTTGATGAATTATGGTCTTCTTCACCATTTAAATAGCACATTAACATCAAAGACTGAGTAGGGGAGTTATCACAATGCCATTTTGTGGATGGGTTGTTTGAACTTGTATCACTATTTATGGTTCTATGTGCGTAAAACATAATGGCGTATTCACAGCCAAAATATCGCTTAATAGATTTGTCTATTTCGTCGGTAATAATACTTTCAATAAACTCCATGACGTCGTTATCAAAAATGAAGCCTAATTTTTCTTCAGATAATAAGAAGGCTTGATCGACTTGTTGTGCGTTAAGGCTTTGGGAGTATGAAATTAAATGTTTATTGGTATTCGTGTTGTCTATATTTGACTTATCAATAGATATTTGATGTAACGTATTGAATTTTGAGTATACATCATGCTCCTGGACACATTTAATATAGTTGTTTGGAACGAAAGTGTCTTCAATAAATTGATCAGAAATAGACATTGGAGCCTCTTATTAAATTACTCATTAAATTCTTTATAGGTTTATAGAAATTACCCGTTGATACAGGGGCATGAGATAGACATGTTTTTAAGTGTTAAGGTTTCCTTTTAAAGTTATATCTCTTCCTCAACTGTGGTGTTGATCCATTCATCTTCATCTAAATTTTTAGTGTGATATAACACCTTTTTCATTTCTGTAATGATTTCAATATGGTGCTGTTTTAACCATTCAGTACATAAGCTGCACATGGCTTGTCTTTCTTTCTTGGTTTTACAATGTAATGAATAAGTAAAAAACATCGTCAAGAATATCCATATTTGTCCCCGTAAAAAATAGTGCATGTAGCCAAGTTTAAGTTTTACATGTCGACTTATGATGTTGTTTACGATGAATATATATTTAGATATATCATAAAGTTCTGATCCAGCTAACTCAATTCGGTTAATGGTATTGAATATACTATCTATGGTATTTAGTAATATAGTCGATTTTTCATTTATGCTGTTTGGATTTACACTTTGGCAGTAATTATATATCTCTCTCGTGAGAGATTTGGGGGATGCATGTGTGTTTAACGTCATAAGAATTTCATTTAATTTTTCTGTTGGAATCCAATGGGAGTTTTTTATACTGGCGCCATCACTGCAATTAAATACCTTTATACCAGCTAAGTGTGAATATTTTATACACTCTTCCACTCTTCTTTGGGCGGTGAAATACATGGGTTTAGTTTCCATCTCTAAACCTTTAACGCTGGTTGTTTTTATTAGCACTTCTTTTTCAAAGTCGTTGGCATTGGCCAATACAAAAGAGATGTCTTCTTTATCTTGATAGTAGATAGATCCGCTGGCGTGATGCTTGTCTTTATTGGAAAAACCAAAATCAGTGCCAAATAGAAATAAATTTTTTGGTCGCATTTGAAATGCAATGGCGACACCTGCATTGGTGCAGGTTGGAGTGGTGTTTTTAACGATGTCTTTGTCGTTATCTACATATAATTGTGCCAGTGCGGTTGAGTCTTTAAAGTAAATACAACTTTTTTCGAAAAGTGCTAAGCATCTTGGGTTAACTTGTGCCGATGCCAGCAAGGTGATGCCTTTTCTAAAATCGGCGGTTGTGGATTTTTTAATGGCCTCATAAACAATATAGTCGGATTCAAGCTCAACATGAAAATGTGGTCTTATATTATGTTTTGCCAGTGTACCAATAGTTGTTCCGCACGATATTATAAGTATATTATCTTGGTATTTCTTCAAGGTTTCAATTTTATCATCCAGTGATGGTCCTGCCCCAATCACAGCGATGGGCATATCTGGATTTACTTTAAAGGTACTGGGTTTGTAAATTTTTGCTCCAAGTAATAAATTTTGTCTGGCGTTATTATACTGGTTAATTTCATCGTCATAATTCCCCCATTGTTGCAGGTACGTGATTGTATCCTTTTGGATTTTATTTATTATTTTTGAGTTAGTTTCGTCATTTAAGTGGTTATAGAATAGAGTGGCAAAGGGGAAATGTGGGCAATAATTTATGAGCTCGTTCCATAGAGAACCCTGGTGAACTCGAAAGTCATCTTCAGTGGAAAAGATAAGTTGGATAGACTCGCCTTTATTAATATCGAACTTTGAATAAATCTCTTCCCAATCAATTGTATAAAGGCTGGTAATCGCCCGGTCTAATTTATGTTCGAATATAATTAGGCTGCTAATTTTTTTATCTTTAATTATTTTACTTATATGTAATCCCAGACCTACCCCCATTATCACCAGCAAAGGATAAAAATCAGGTAGAGGTATTTGGTTACTAGGTTTAATAATATCCCCTAATTCATTGGCCAGTTTTTTGAAGTGTAAAGATCCTATCCGTTGAAACGTGAATGAATTTGAATCTACATGGGTGAATGGGGGGAGAAGGGTGCCTGGCTTCATCTGACCAATGAACTTTTCACATTCCTTTGTGCTGTAATGACGGCCTGCATTAAAGTATCGACTTTTTCCTTTTTCAAATACATCTAACTCTAAATCACCATCCTCTTTTTTAAGGATTTTTAAATCACTGTTTGTTAGCTTTTTGTCTTTTATAAAGTCGTATATAGCAGGCTCACGGCGCTTAAAGAAATCCTCATTTTTTTGACGCATGTGTTGCATTTCTAATTGTTGTTTCTCTGCGCTCATCATAAAAGTATCTGCCGTACAAATTAGTCATTTAAACTTAATAAGCAATATTCTAGCCAGGTTTCTATGGAAATTACTGCTTGTATGTAATATCAAAATATCAAAATTATTGGCGCTAGTATCTCTTTTAGTTATAAAGCCTGAATTATCAAGGGGTAGAAATGGTTTCTTGCAGTTATTAATTTCATTTTATTACTAAAGATAGTTTTGTCATGGTCGCTAAAGGTACTGAGTCGAATAAAGTGGTCAACGCAGCTTGAAGAGCTTGGAAGGCCCATACGCTAGTTTAGGAGAATGATATGCCACAAATTATTAATACCAACATAGCGTCGTTAAACGCGCAAAGGAACTTGAACAAGTCCCAGTCTGCCAACCAAACTGCGTTGCAGCGCCTATCTTCAGGCCTTCGTATTAACAGCGCCAAGGATGATGCGGCAGGTTTGGCTATTTCTACCCGTTTTAACTCGCAAATTCGGGGTTTAAACGTTGCTGTGCGGAACGCCGGGGATGGTATCTCGCTGGCACAAACGGCAGAAGGTGCGTTGGGTTCAATGAACGACAACTTGCAACGTATTCGTGAGCTGGCAGTACAGTCAGCTAACGCCACCAACTCTGACGTTGACCGCGAGGCACTGCAGTCTGAGGTAGATCAGTTAATTGCTGAAGTGTCACGTACCGCAGATGAAACCGATTTTAACGGCCGTAAATTACTGGATGGCTCGTTTGCCGCTACCTTTCAAATCGGTGCAAATGCTGGCCAAACATTAGATATTTCCATTGCAGAACTCACGGCCAATAAGTTAGGTTCTTCAGAATCCTCCGGTATCAGTGCTCAGGGCACAAACTCGGGATTGGCGAATGGCGATTTAATCATTAACGGCGTTCCCATTTCTCCTTCGAGCGCAGATGACGATACGGCATCCATAGCCAATCAATCCGCCAGTGCAATTGCCAAAGTAGAGGCCATAAATACGTCCTCAGACGAGACCGGTGTCACCGCGTTTGTGAATGACAACTTGATGTCAGGTGCCGAGATGACCGGGGCAGCGGTTACCGGTACTCTGACCTTAAACGGGGTGCAAATTACCTTGCAAACCACAACCGATACGGCAACCACAAGAGCCGGTGTGGCACAAGCCATTAACGCGGTTGCAGATCAAACCGGCATCACGGCCGTTAATACCGAGTCGGATGCACTGGGTGTTACTTTAGTGGCTGCGGACGGCCGCAATATTACTGTTACTTTTGATGCTGCATTGACCAAAGCAGCGACCGGTATTGATGGCACCACCAGCGCCACTGTGACGCAGGAAGGTGGTTATACATTAGTAGCCGACGGCAACATAGACGAAATTGTCATCACTGGGGGTAATGGTACCGGTAATGGTGATCTGGCCAATGCGGGTTTGGTTGCAGGTTCATACGATCGCGGTGTTGCACAAGTTACATCAACATCCGTAACAGAGACGACCGGTGACACTTTAAGTACCGCAGACTTCTTCGCGTTAGAAGGGACCGCCCAGGTAGTGGTAGTACAAACCTCTTCGGTAACCCATGCTATGTTCAGTACCGCGGGTGAGGAGGTACTCACCATCTCCGATGGTCAGGGTAATACAGTGACCATAGGCAGTAGTTCAACCGTAGACATCGATTTAGCGGGTACGGGTGGTGGTTTTGGCGCCGACAAAATTGCAGATGCGCTTAATCAATTCACCGGGGTGGCGGCAACGGCCGAAACCGTAGTGGTGCTAAGCGGTGCGGATTTAGCCGCGCAAAGTGCGGGTGCGGTACTGACCATTTACGACAGTGGTTCAGGCGGCGCCGTCTTAGGCTCTCTTACCTTTGCCGAGACCACGGCCGCGGATACCTCGCAAGCATTCGCAGATCAAATTAACGCATTTACCACAGGCTTGGTAGCCACAGTGTTGGGTACCACCGCAACCTCTAACCTGCAAATTACCGATATTAACGGCAACACCTTGGCATTTGGTTTGGTGCAAACCACCAACGGTGCCATTGATACCATTAGTGTCTCCAACCAACAGCGTGACCTCACTTTTGCCACATCGGTAGACATTACCGGGGGGTCCAGTGCGACAAACTCAACGGGTAACTTTGTGGTAGCTGTGGGCTATCTGTCCGATGTGGAAGTGGATAATGGCAGCCTTAGTGAGTTCACCATAACGTCCAACAAGGCGCTTGACTCGGTGGGTGCCGCCACTACCGCTGCCAGTATCGGTATCATAACGACGCTGTTGGCAACCAACGGTGCATTGTCTTCAACCGTCACCACGGGGGTGACGGCCAATGATGTTGTGGTTACGGGGCCCATTGTGGCGATTACCCAGCCTTTAACAGGGTTAGGTGATGGTGAGCTGGTACTCAATGGCGTAAACGTGGGGGCTGCAGATGCCAACAGCGACACTGCGTCTTCGATTCAAGACAGCGATGGTGCGACCATTAAGTCAAGTCTTAAAACCGCTTCCGGCATTGCCATAGCAGACGCCATCAATACCATTTCTGAAGAAACCGGGGTAACCGCCCAAGTAAATGAAACAATAGTTATAGGGGGGGATGGCTCTGGCTTTGTCGACGGCTCGGGAGGTGGCGCAGCCTATGTGGTCGGTGACTCAGGCAAGGTTTTCATCAATGGTGTAGACTTGGGCAGTATCTCCTTGCTTGATGATGGCACGGGTAAGATCGACGAGGGGCGTACCCGTCAATCTACCATAGAATTAATTAACTCTCGTGCAGCTCAAACCGGTGTAACGGCAGAAGACAATGGTGAATCCATTACTTTACGGGCTGTGGATGGTCGCAACATATCGGTTGCCATTGATAATGATGCGGCGAATAACGTTGGGCGGGGCACCACTTTTGGCGCACAAATAGGGCTTAACTCTACCGTCAGCGGTATTGGTGAGGGAGATATAGGTATAGGTACCAGTTCGGATACCACGGGCGACCGCGGTACTCTGGTGGAGGGGGATGTTTATGAGACTACCTATTCATCTGTGACCCTAAGCTCGGCAAAAGAAATTGTGATCGAAGGGGGTACCAACGGAGCGGATGAACTTGCTGCAATGGGGTTATCTGCTGGGACCTTTGGTGGTGGCAAGGACGGTCAATTCCTAACCGAAATTGATATCTCAACCTTTGAGGGGGCCACAGCGGCTCTTACTGCCATCGATAACGCCATCGGTGCCATCGCCAGCCAAAGGGCGGTACTGGGTGCCATCCAAAACCGCATGGAGTCCACGGTGAGTAACCTGGCCATTACCAGTGAGAACCTGGCGGCTGCAAACTCGCGGATTCAAGATGCCGACTTCGCGGCGGAAACCGCAGAGCTCTCCAGAACCCAGGTACTGCAACAAGCGGGTATCTCAATTCTGGCTCAGGCTAACCAGGGACCTCAACAGGTACTTTCATTACTCGGATAAGTTAATCCACACGAGTAAAGGCTTGCTTAAGTTTTTACTCGTAGCATGGCTGCAAAGATTAACTTTAAGAGAGGTGTATTATGAATGATGTACAAGCGCAAAATACAACAGTGAAAGCTGCTGAAAATTCGCTCACTTCATCACCTCAGCTACAGGCGCCTAAAAAGAAAGAGGCGCCAATTGCCGAAGCGGAATTTTTTGTTCAAGTAGGCGGCAATGAATTGCCAGCTAGGGATGAGCAAACGAATGATGCTAAAGCGAGAGAAGTAGAGGTGAAAGATGCGGTGTCCAAATTAAATGAGTTTGCACAAAAAACGCAACGTGATTTGGACTTTCAAATAGACGAAGACAGCGGACGTACTGTGATTCGAGTCTATGATCGAATTTCAGCTAAGTTGGTTAGGCAAATACCTGACGAAGCTGCCTTGGAATTGGCAAAGAAATTGAATAGTGAAGAACCATCGCTGTTGTTTAGCGCCCAGGTTTAACTATTTAATCGGAATTTAATTAAAGTGCGTTTAAATAAAAGCTTAAATTGAGACTTACTTGGCATTAGCTCAAGTTGGTAAAAATGCAAGCTAAAGTATTCCCTGATATGGCCGTTATAAGCTGTATCGGGTTTTGCTTTTTGTGCCTTTTACATTATTTAATTCATTAGGCATAAATATTTAGGCTTTTTAATAAAAATTCCGGAGGGTCCTATGGCTGCAATTGAATCTCTTGGTATTGGTTCCGAATTACTCACCAGCGACCTGGTGGATAGCATCATCAATGCGGACAAGGCCGCAGGTGAGTTACGTCTTAATACCCAGCAAGACATCATAGATGCTAAAATTTCTGCCTATGGTGATATACAGAGTAAGTTGTTCGATTTTAGTGCCGCGGTTGTGGCACTTTCGGATACTAAAAATGCCGGGGCAACCCTGGCAACCTCTTCAAATGAAACGATTTTAACCGCCACCGCTACCACCTCTGCCCCAGTGGGGACCTCTACTGTGGACGTGCAGCGTATCGCTAAGGCACATTCCCTGGCCTCTAAAGCCTATACCACCACGGAGGATTTAGTGGGGGAAGGTTCTTTAACGTTTACCCTGGGTACTACCACCTACTCACCTGGCTACGACACCTTTACTGCCAACCCAGATGCAGGTACAAAAACGATAACCACCGATGCCACCACCACATTAGAGGGTTTGAAAGACCTTATTAATCAAGGCAGTTTTGGCGTAAATGCCACCATAGTTAACAACGGCAGCGGTTTTGTTTTGCAATTAACCTCAACGGATACTGGTCTCGACAACAGCATGGAAATTGTTGCCAAGGATAAAAATGGTGCCCTGGCCACATCCGGCATAGGTGCATTTGCTTATAATAAAAATCAGGTGACTCCAGGAACCAATTTAACCGAGACGCAGAAGGGTGTAGATGCCCTGTTAATCGTCAATGGTTTATCAATTACTCGTGATAGCAATGAAATCACCGAAGTTATAGAAGGTGTTACCCTAAGCCTCAAGGGAGAAGACGCGGGCACTAGTGTGAGCATCACAGTGGCCGCGGATCTCAATGCTATCACTGAAGACATTGGCGATCTGGTGGACAGTTTCAATGCTTTTCAGGACTTGTATAAAGACCTTACCAAGTTTGATACCGATAGCAGTACCGGTAGTCTGCTTTTGGGTGACAGTACCTTAAGAGGCATTAATAACCAGATTAAAAATATCATGACCAGTACGGTGACGGGCATTACCGGCACCAACTTTCGCTCGCTCAGTGAGTTGGGCATTTCCACCGATCAAAATGACGGCTTTAAATTTAAGCTTGATACCACCTTATTTGCCAAGGGCCTGAACGAGGATCGTGAGGCGGTAGTGGGTGTATTTGCCACCCAGGGCAGTACCACAGATTCAAGTATCAAATACTTTAATGAATCCATTAATACCAAGCCCGGAACCTACGACATAGACATTACTCAACTAGCCACCCAAGGGAAAATTGAAGGGGGAAGTGTTAACGCACTGGATTTTTTAGCTCCTGTGGTAATTAATTCGGCAAACGATAATTTCAGTATCAATTTAGATGGTAAAACCGCTGCGATTACCCTGACCCAGGGCAGCTATGCCACTGGTAGCGCATTGGCCGCCGAGATTCAATTGCAAATTAACGGCGACAAAGGCTTAAAAGACAGGGGGTTCAGTGCCAGTGTGGCCTATAACTCCACCAATAAATCATTTGATATTACCTCCAATGCATTTGGATCCAGTTCGCAGGTGTATTTCACTTCTGTAGATAGTAATACCGCCAACAGTCTGGGCTTTGCCAAGCTGGGTGAAGGGGAGTTTGAAGGGGTGCCATTAACGACACTCAATAATCAATACTTTAATGGTTATGGCACATCCACTGCGCCAGGTAGTCAAACAGTAGCCAGTACCGACGGTATAAACTTTGCCACTTCCAATGCCACTTTTTCACTTAAACTAAACGGTGGTGCTGCCGAAGCGGTAACGGTAAATTTAAATGCCAGTGGCTTGGATTTAAATGGAGACAGCGTGTTTGGTGACCGAAAGGATATCTTGCAAGCCATTCAAACCGCCATAGATGCCAATGTTAATTTAAACGGTAATGTTACCGCCAGTTTCGACAATAACGACAAACTGGTGCTTACCACCACCACCCCCAGTGCTACAGATAGTATAGAAATTAGTGCAGTAGGAACTAATAGCAGCGATGTTTTATTAGGTTTAAAATCAACAGATGGCCCTCAAGTGAATGGCAAGGCACCAGGGTTAACCTTTGCTTCTAATGTGGATTTTCAAGTGGTATTAGATGGAACCACCAGTGCCAATACTGTGAATCTGCCGTCCGGCACTTATCTAACTGGAGCAGCATTGGCCACCGCGTTACAAACCGCCATCAATACCGATTTAACCGGCGATGCCAATCTAACTTCGTTAATTAGTGGGGCGGTGACTACGGAAGGTACTCGGGATATTTCTACCAACATTGATTTTAGTACTACTAATGCTGGCTTTGTTTTAAACGTGAATGGCACTCAACAAACCATTCTTATGGATGCCGATAGCGGCAATAACATTACTGATATTCAAGCTAAATTAGACACGGCTTATGGTGCTGGCATAGTGACCGCCTCATTAGGTACGGGCAATGGTTTGAAATTAACTACGGCTACGGTTCCACCTAGTCACGATGACTTTATTCAAGTGGTGAACGATGGTCGCGGCGCCTTCACCAATGGTGGTGCCGTGATTGCAGGGGGGATTAATTTCAGTGGTGCCAACAATGCCACCTTTGATCTGGTGGTGGACGGCATAACCCTAAGTGTCGATGTGAATACCGATGCCAGTGCCGGCGATAAAACCGCTTCCCTCACCGCCATACAACAAGCCTTGGATTTAGCCATCTTGAATAATGGCCAGTTTGATGTGGGGGACATAGTGGCCAAACTGGAAAGCGGCACAGATAAAATTGTGTTTGAAACCGTGGCTAAAAAAGGCATAAAAACGTCGGCTATGTTTGGTTCGGCGGCGCAAATTGAAATTCAAAGTGCCGATGCCAATGCCCAGGCCACTCTTGGTTTGCCAGGGGTTAATACTACCTATACCGGTGGTTACGATGCCTTAGGCATGGACAATATGATTACTTTTGGTTCCGACATCACCGCCGCCGTGAATTTTGAATACGATAGCGTAACCGACAAAGGCCAGCTGATTTTTAATATTGGTGGGCAAAGTACCACGGTGGCATTTGCGGCCGTCAATGCCGCCGCAATTTCATTTTTGGGCATGCATGAACCAGATGGTACCGAAACAAACGTAGATACCGGGCTGGATACAGAAGGCACCATCAATGGCGTGACAGCAAAAGGCACGGGCCAGTTTTTAACCGCACAAAATGGTAACGTGGCCGCCAGTAATGGTTTTTATGTGACAAAACAACAGTCGGCCATAGTCTCGCCTCCCTTAACGATAGATGCCACCAACGATACCTTTACCATTGAATTAGACGGTTTCGAATCTGTCATCACCGTGGCGCAGGGGGCATACATTACCGGGGCCGCCTTGGCCGATGCCGTGGCAGAAGCCATTAATGAAAATGCCGCCATAAAAGCAGAGGGCCTGAAGGTAAAAGTGGATTACACCGATGATGTGGCCTCTAGTGCTTTCGGTACAATCGGTATTATTTCCCATAGTACCGGCACAGGTTCCAGTGTCATTATGAAAAATATCTCCAACGCCGCCGGTGTTGCCTATGGTTTTGTGGTGGGGCAGGCGGATGGTGAAAAAGGCAAGGCCAAAGATGGTGATATCGACGATGCCAGTGGTATTCGTATAAAGCTCACCGGAGGTGCCTTAGGCAGCCGTGGCTCAGTGACCTACATAGCTGGTATCGCAGATCAACTTAAAGATCTATTGCAAAACTTTCTGGACCCTAACAACGGCGTGCTGGCCACTAAGTTCGATACCCTGGACAGGCAAGATGAAATACTGGCAGAGGACAGAGAAAGCTTTGATGCACGTATTGCCGCTACAGAAGCCAGGTTAAAAGCACAATTCTTGTATAACGATGCCATAATATCCAGTTTAAAACTCACCGAAAACTTCTTAACTCAGCAGTTTGAAGCCATGGCTAATGCGGGAAAATAGGCCTATAACTAAACGCTTTCTTTTTCTTATAATTTGTATGTATCAATAGCCTTAAGCTCGCTATTAAAACGTTTTGTAATGTTTGAATAAAAAGTAGTGTGAGCAGGGATTACCACGAAAAACTTCGTGTGAATATCCACCTGGATAGGTCATCTAACTTGATGGCACACCCCTAACGGAGGGGGTTAGCTTAAGTGAGTATTAACTTGGGCTGGTACTGGCAATAAAACTGATACATCTTGGAAAATGTATCCGGATGTTTTTCTTCAAATTCGTCCCATTGATCTAGATTGTTTAGATCAGCATTAACGCCGTGAAACTTCATGAAGTTGGTTTTAATATCTTTACTTAAATTAGAGAATCCTAGCCATTTAAGCTGATGCTCTAAACACAGGGTTTTAATTTTTAACGGGGTGAATTGTTTCTCATATTCATGGAATAATAGGTCTATGGTGCCGCTTAAACTATAGAAGTCATCCGATTGAATAATGCTGTCTTTATTTAGAATGATGTCGCTTTGAAATATGGCGTGCCGAATGATTTTAATTTTATCATCATTTATTTCAGGTTGATCTTTCTTGAATAATTCACGTAGCATGATTACATTTTCTCTCGCCCGTTCACTATATAGAGCAATTTTAATTAAGCCGTTGGGTTTTAAATTTCCAAGTAGATTATTAAGCGCCTTCTTATATTGTTTAATGTGATGCAACACACCCGAGCATTCAATAATACTGAACTTGGTATTTAAATTTTTAATTTTAGTGAGGTCAGCCAAGAAAAATTCTATATTATCAATAGCAAGTTCATCTGCCTTGTATTTTGCATAGGCCAAACTGCTTTGGCTTATGTCCACTGCCATAACCTGTACATGATTAAAATGCTTAGCTACGTTTAAGGCGTGTCGCCCGGTACCACACCCGGCAATTAATATCTTCAATTCATCCGTGAAGATGTGACTTGGAATGTCAATGTTTGGAAATTCAAGGCTAAGGGCCAAGCCATAGTCAGTGGGGGTTTTGTAATCCAGTGCTTGCCACCTAGGGTAGGGGTGGCATTCATACTGAGCCTTAACACTGTGCTTTTCAGCGTATGGAATTTTACTAACCGTCTTAAACTTAAATTGGCTTAGGGCTAAGTACTCATCATGACATTGTTTAAGCTCAAAGCTAATAGCAGGCCAAGTGTCATCATTGAAATTCATCAACTTAACGAAACTATCAAGGCACTGCCAGGTGTTATACATGGCCAGCAATAACAAAGCACCGGAAATATCCATGGGTGTGCAACCAACTTGGATGAGTGCCTGGTCAATGATATTCTTTAAATTTTCTGTCATATTTATTTCAGTATCGGCATCGGGCAACATATATTCTGCACGCATGCCGTAATGTGCAATGGCCTGGCACAGGGGTATGTATTCGTTAGGCAGTTGCCCTTTTTGGGTGGCGTAACACAGTAGCTCATGGCGTAACGCCATAATTAGTTTTTCTAATAACTCACTTTTAATTAATGTGTGGCGCAAGGCCGATAGCAATAATGGGCAATTAGCCATGTCATCAAATTGTGCGGCACTGCCTTCTTTGTCTAGTTGAAACTTGTGTTCCAATAAGCTGCTGGTCAAACTGGCCAGCAGATTTGAGTTCATGTTGTGCCACTGCAAATAGCTTAATAAATCCTGTTCTAGTTCCTGGTCATAAAAATCTGCCGTTAATTGACTGGCACACTGCAATAAACGACTGCGGATATGAAGGTCTTTTCCCTGAGTCTTGGCCAGTTCTCGGTAGTGGCTAAAGGCTTCAACATCTTTACCCGCCTCGGCTAAGGTATAAGCCAGGCTTACATCTGCACGGGTTTCCTTGGGGGCATATTTAATGGCTTTCTTAAAGGCAAGCTCGGCTTGTTCCAGGTGTTGCCTGGCCAGCGCGATGTGACCTAAACTGTAATGAAAGCCGCCATTGCGTGGATGAATATCAAGGGCTGCTCTAATAGCTTGTTCCGCTTCTTTTAATTGCCCGGCTTCCAGTTCAATACGGGACAATAAATTAAGGCTGTCACCATCCTCTGGGTTTAAGTCCAGTGCGCGGCCAATGGCGGTTTTGGCCAGTGCTAAATAGTGAGGTTTATCGTTATTGGTCTGGTCTGATTGTGCGGTTTCAAAATTTTCATAGGCCAGTTGTTTTTGTTGCAGAGCCATTTGCAACTTTTTACGACTGATGGCAGGGCGTTTATTCGCCGTATTTGCACTAGTTGTCATAGCCCTCTCCATGTTAAGTTTCTGTGCCTTTCCTTAGCATTAGCACAGCCTGTGCCAAAATAAAAAAACCATTTAAATCAACGGGTTAGGTTTTTTACTCAATTAATAAAGGAATTTTGTTACCGCTTTTTTTGAGCTGAATTGATTTCACCCTCTTTTATATATACAAAAGTATTAAAGTATTCTTGGAATTTGCCGCTGTTATTAAAGTAGGTGCCAGGCTTAAATATACGACTGAGGAGTATGGATATGTATGCAAGAAGTGCCAAGGAATACAGCAGGGTAGGTTTACAGACAGAGGTAATGGAAGCCGACCCCCATAAGCTGATTCAACTGTTGTTAGAAGGGGCGTTGACACGGCTGGCGTTGGCAAAAAACTTCATTGAGAAAAATGACTTCGAAGCCAAAAACGAAAAAATTGGCCAAGTGGTCGAGATTTTGTGCAGCCTGCAGGAAAGCCTGGATCATGAGCGCGGTGGTGACATCAGCGTAAACCTAGAGCGCCTTTACGATTACATGACCCGTCGCCTGTTTGACGCTAACCGTCTCAACGATGCCGACATCGTTACCGAAGTCATGGGGCTACTGTTAGAGATAAAAGCTGGCTGGGAAGGCATCCGTGAAAGTTATGAGGAGCTACAGGGTCAAAATACAGCGCCCGTTAACAGCGCTTCAGGTTCTTATTCCGTTTAGAATATTTCACAGCGGTCTTTTAGTTTGAGCGGATGCCAGCCGTTTTAATTCGGCGGGCTATTATTATAGTACGAGGGCACCCCGTGCCCGACCAATCGCTCACGGGGTGAGCTCGTACCGGTTTTCAGTCAATCGGATTTGGCCATTTCAGACCAGTTACTTGGCCTTTCTCGACCCTGTCTATAGCTAGGGTCGTTAGCCACCCCAAAAGAAAAAGCCATTCTTTGGTGCTAGCTTTTCAACTATACAATGTAAGTTAACAAAAAAACTAAAATAGTTATTTACAGTTCACATCTTTTTTGTCATGAATATGACATGGCGTATGTTGATGTACTTTGTCTGTAGAGTTTTCTCTAAGAATTAGTCTCCATATTTGCTGTAACAAAAAAATAATAA
>Ga0209395_1001463_pt1 | contig 32962 bp, 36 predicted proteins | sample GOMGulsemesocosm_3_FD_184635 | JGI IMG/M metagenome (GOLD analysis project Ga0209395, IMG submission 184635) | Methane-oxidizing microbial communities from mesocosms in the Gulf of Mexico - GOM9D Gulf of Mexico (SPAdes) (version 2) | ecosystem: Environmental > Aquatic > Marine > Cold seeps... | reverse complement strand
CTTTTGGTGAAAAGGAAAAGCATGATAAAACATATTTTATTAATAGAGTTTAAAGATTTTGTTAGTTTAGAGGAATTAAGTGAGTTAAGACTAATATTTGAAAGTATTCCAAATAAAATAGAAGGTGTCACAAATGTTGAGTGGGGCACTAACAATAGTCCAGAAAATTTAAATAAAAACTATACTCATAGTATTGTACTGAGTTTTAAAGATGACAAATGCAGAGAAAACTATTTCCCACATCCTGAACATGAACGTTTAAAAGAAGTATTTTTACCTATGATTGAGGACATACTTGTTTTTGATTATTTGCTTTCCTAAGATAGATTGATTAAAATATATTAAAATTACACCTTTAGAGAAAAAAGCTTCATGAAACATTTCATTTGAATAAAGGAGCTAATGTTGTTCGCTTATTTAAACTGTAATTTTTTCTTTCTTTTCTTTTTTTTCTTTTTTCTTTTTTCGTCCTAATTTAGCAGGCAATAGTTTTAAGAATAAATATAAACCGGTTAATGACATTATCAACATAATAATTGCGGATGGCAAAAAAATACCTAGTTTTGCATTGTCATGAAACCATGACCCATCATGCAATGATTCAAAAAAATCTGATCTTCTATAGTTAACTGCTAGTACTTCTCCTGTTTTATTATGAATTTGAATTTCCCAAGAACTTTTTGCTCTAATTTTTGTTATTCCTTTTCCTGGTCTAACATCAAGTAATTTAATATCTTTCCAGGACTTAATACCAACTTCTTCTACGCTCATTGCAGCTTTTAGTATTTGATCAAAACTCAGAGTTAACTCTCTGTATTTTGTTTTCACTGTTTTTGGTTGTATCCATGTAAATTCTTTTTTTACTTGTAAAAATATTCCACTAACTAATACAATTAGAAAGGGAATAATTATTATAGAAGAACCCCAATAATGTATTTTGGTATTAATCTTTTTGTAATTCATTTTTTTCCTTAAGTTTAAAATCAAAAAGGAGTTTACCCATAAAAACTTAAATTAATAATAATTTTAATAACTAAAATCAATATTATTAAAAACTTTAGACATTATTTAATAATTTTTTTGATTTAACCTGTCTATTCTTGGTGAAGCTATTGATTTCTTTTTATTTTGAGCTTTTTTAGATGATAAAAATTTTAGAGCTAGAAAATACGCTTTTTTATAGATAAAATAAAAGACGAATACTCTTTTATCTTTTAATCATGTCATTATTTAGCGTTTAATAAAACTAAAACACTAGCTACTAAAACAAAAAAACAACTATTTTATTCATTTTTTTATAGGCTGAATTCAGCGTTTTTTTGTATTTATATATAAGATACTTACTTCTTCTTATGTACTAAAGGGAGTTTATTTTTTGCTTTGGCTTTTAACCACAAATACAACTCCCACTACAGTAAGAACTGAGCCAATAATGGCCAATATTCCTAAGCGTTCATCAAAAAGTATCCAAGATTGAATAACAGCAGCTGGAGGTACTAAGTAAAAATAGCTGGTTACTTTAGCTACTTCTCCTTCTTTTATCATATACAATAATAATAAAACAGCAAAGACAGATAAACCGATGATTAACCAAGCCATTGCTATGAATAACTCGGTGGTGTAAACAACAATTTGTTTTTCCATGCTAAATGTTATTAATGCAACTATAATAATTGCACCTATATATTGATAAAAAGATCCAGTTAATAATGAAACATTGCTGGCTAGTTTTTTTTGCAATACCGTACCTAAAGAAATACAAAGAAGAGCAATAAAACAGCTAAGTAAACCTAGGGCATTCATATTTTGTGTATCGATGCTTGCATTCTCAAGTATGACTAAAGAGACACCAATGAAGCCCAATAATAAACCAATAGATTGTTTAGAATTTAACGATTGATTTAAGAATAAATATCCAATTACGCTTGTCACAATGGGTTGCATTCCTACAATAATAGCTGTTATTCCAGCCGGAACTCCTAGTTTTATTGCAAAAAAAACTCCACCTAAATAGCCCCCATGAATTAATGTACCAATGAATATTTGCTGCAAACTTTTTGTTTGATTTAACCATTTTGCTTTATAAATATTAATTAAAATTAAAAAAATAAGAATAACGAAACAAAAGCGTATAAAGAGCATAAAAAAAGGCTCTATATAGGGTAGGCCATATTTAGCACCAATAAAGCCAGTACTCCATAACCATACGAATAAAAAAGGGGCTATTTTGGTTAAATTTAAAGACATAAGTAATCCTTCTTTCAAACTGCTATTTTATTGGCACATAATACATTTATATTAATAAAATTACACCCTATAATTAATCTGTATTTTAAATTAGCACGTAGGTATTTATTTATTAAAACAGTACTTTTACTTTAAAAACAATAGCCCTGTCTCTTTTTACTTTTTTTGGAAAATATTTATAGAAGCAGAAATATTTCTGCACTCATAAGCTGTAAAATGTTTTGGATAATATACTGAGTGAGCTGCTCCTAATTGTCTAAATTTAAGTATAATTAGTATAATTAAAGCTTGGAATTTAGAGGTAAGAATATGAATATAAATAAATCCACAACACCTAAGAGTGTGAGAGGACGACCAAAAACATTAGACTGCAAAGAAACTGTAGATATCGCTATGCTTGAATATTGGCTAGATGAACAAAACAGTATTTCTTTAAATGAAATTTGCAGACGTGTAAAGGTTTCTAAACCAGGAATTTATAGAGAATTTGGAAATGAGGATGGTTTACTTGAAGCTGTACTTTTAAAATATGAAAAAGATGTTTCTTCTATTTTATTGGAAATTTTGACGCTTAATGAAAATTTTAAAGAAATACTTGAAAAAATAGCAGTTTATGTAACGTCGAAAAAAGAAGACAAAAAATCTGCAAAGGGCTGTCTTTTAGTAAAACTACAAGATTCAAAAATTAATATGGGACCAAAAACACAAAAGCAAATTCTTTCAATGCAGAATAAGTTTTTGCAAGCTTATGAAAAATGTATCTTAAATGCAAAAGAAAAAGGTCAACTAAAAGAAAACATTACAACAGAACTCGCAGTTGATTATCTTAATACTCAAATTAATAATGCTGCTTCCTTACTTATGCAAGGAAAAGAAGAGAAAAAGGTCAAAGAAATATTATGCTTGTCTTTTTCTATTCTTGCGTAAAGATTAAATTAGTTCGTTTAACATTTCTTCTTGATACTGCGTAACTTCTATACCGTTTTTAATTTTATACATGTAATCTGGGTTTGCAATAAAAGGACGTCCTATAGCTATTAAGTCGAAAGCTTTTTCATTGATGGAATCTTTAGCACTGTTATACGTATAGGCTCCAACTCCTACTAAGGTTCCATTGTATCCTTCTCTTAAGTATTCCGAAAAGTTTTTTCCTTCTAAAGAATCAAAACGCATAGCATCATCAAAAATTCCAGCATGTAAATAAACTAAGTTTTTGTCTTGCAATGCATTTAACAAATAATCAAAAACAGCTTTATCTCGTTTATCTTCCTTCATATTAAAATATCCTGCTGGACTTAATCGTAAAGCTGTTCTATGTGAACCAATAGCATCAATAACTGCATCAACTACTTCCATCGCAAAACGTGACATATTTTGAGGTGTTTGTCCATATTCATCTTTTCTTATATTGGCTTCGTGGTGTAAAAACTGATCAATTAAGTAACCATTTGCTCCGTGAATCTCAACGCCATCAAAACCTGCTTCAATGGCATTTTTAGCAGCTTGTGCATAATCTTCAATCAAGGTTTTAATCTCTTGGATATTAAGAGCTTTTGGAGTTTGATAGCTTAACTCTCTCATTCTAGGAACAGAACCTTCTGTTGAAACTGCAGATGGTGCTAAAACATCGCTATTTGTAAAAAATGGATGTGCTACACGGCCTACATGCCAAATTTGAGCAAATATTTTACCACCATTTTTATGAACAGCATCAGTAATATTTTTCCAAGCTTTTATTTGTGCTTTTGAGTATATACCTGGAGTATTTGGATAACCTTGTCCATCCGCTCTAATAATAGTTGCTTCAGAAATAATTAGACCTGCATCTGCACGTTTTGCATAATAATCTGCCATAGCTTGAGTAGGAACCAAATCATCATCTGCCATGCAACGTGTTAATGGGGCCATTAGTACACGGTTTTTTAATTCAATTGTATTATTTAGTTTAAAAGGGTTAAATAAATTTATTTTCAAAATAAGATCCTTGTTATTTTTGTTTAAGGCAAATGCCATATTCCATTTTTTAATTATTTCTAAGTAAGACTTTTTTTATTTAGTGTTTAATTAAATACCAGTTGGTATTATAACCTCAAAAAAATATTAAGTCAAGTAAAATTTTCTTAGAGCTTAACTCATAAGTATAAAATGTATTTACTTTTTTACTTGATAAAGTTCTCAAAATTAACGTGATATAATTGATTTATAATAAAATAAATCAATTTTAGCTTGATAAATGACAGAATGTCAGTAAAGGTATAAAATGAAGACATGGCTCACCGATACATTCTCTATAAAGTTTCCAATAATTCTTGCTCCTATGTTTCTAATCTCAAATACAAAGATGCTTATTAACGCCTGTGAAGTAGGAGTAATGGGATGTATTCCTTCTTTAAACTTTAAAACCTCGAAGGCTTTTGAAGAAGCACTTATTCATTTACAAGAAAATTGTAGGGGGGCTTATGGAATCAATCTTATTGTTAATGCCTCTAATATTTTTTACAAAGAGCATCTTTTGCTTTTGGAAAAATATCCTCCTTCTTTTGTTATTACTTCTTTAGGTAACCCAAAAGAGACAATTAATAAGCTTTCTTCTCAAGGAGTACGTATTATTTGTGATGTAACAGAACTTAAATATGCAAAAAAAGTTGAGGCTTTAGGCGCAGATGCTGTTATTGCTGTAAATTCAGGAGCAGGGGGACACAGAGGAAATATTCCTTCAAGCGTGTTAATTCCTTTGTTAAAAGAACATATTAACATTCCTATTATTGCAGCGGGTGGGATAGGTACAGGTTCTGGTATTCTTTCTATGCTTTGTTTAGGGGCTCAGGGCTGCTCAATTGGAAGTGCTTTTATAGCAAGTAAAGAAGCTATTATTCATCAAGACTACAAAGATGCAGTGCTTCACTATGGGGCTAATGATATTGTTTTAAGTTCCAAAATATCAGGAACTCCTTGTACTGTTATTAATACCCCTTACCAACAAAAAATCGGAAAAGAATTAAATTTTTTGGAAAAATTATTAATAAAAAACAAGTATTTAAAAAAATATCTTAAAATGTTGACCTATTATAAAGGTATGAAGTTAATAGAAAAAGCAGCTTTTTCTGCTACTTATAAAACAATATGGTGTGCTGGTCCCTCTATTGAGTTCTCAAATAAAATTGAAACGATAGAATTAATAGTGAAAAAATTTATGAATGAATATGAACTTGCTAAATTAGAACTAAATGATAAATAAGAATCTTGAATAAGTAAAATCTTAATCTTGCAAGTAAAGTGACAAGAAGCAACTAAAAATAAAATGTAATGTGATGATTTATAATTAGCACTTCTACATAATATATCTTCAATGATTAAAGATAATTTTACTTTTTTAAAAATCACCTCCTATTAAATAATTTAAAATCATAGCTTAGTACTTTCTTTTTTTTAGTTTAAAATGCATTGCTTTAAAATTATTATTTTGTTAAATAGAATTAAAACTACTACTTTTTTGTTAAACTTTATATATAAACTTAAAGGTATAACATGAATATAGATTCACGTATTGATCAAAACTCACATTCATCTTTAGAAAATAATATTGGCACTTTACAAACAGAAAATATAAGTAAGTCATTTTTTGTTCCTGCTTCCCGTGATGATGGCTTCAATTCAAGAATGAAAGAGAATGAATTGAATGTAAATCATTTATTTGATATTCATGTACAAGAGTTTATGGATGAGGGATATTCTAAACAAGACGCAACACAAAGGACATCACAGTTTGCACTTATTGGGGTTCTTGATATTCCTGGACAATTTAATATTTCTAATTTATTATTTGATAAAAATGCAAGTTCTGATATAAAAGATATCTTTGCACAAACACTAAAATCAACGTTTAATGTTATGTCAAATGAGGGAATAGGGAGTATAATTGCAGAGATGTTACCACCCACAAAATCAGATGCCCTAACACCCATTTCAAGTAGAGCTTTTATACCTAATCCAGAGCCAGCACCTACTGCTCATATAAGTAGAGCACAAGCAGAAAGTTTTGGAATGACTCTTAGTGCTGAAACAATGGAAGAATTTGGAATGAAAGATGATGAAGATTATAAAGCTTTTCTCTTAGGTCCAATTGTATATTACAATAAAGAAGAAGATGATAATAAAAAAGACAAATATAAAAGTATTGAGCCAAATTTCTCATCTTTTGAGACTATAGAAACTTACTTTCACTCCATTATAAATAAATTAACAGCTATACAAAATGATGAAGAAATTCCAGAAGACCAGAAGAGAAATTCGCAAAGCTCAATAGCTTCCTTTAAACTACTCATTGCAAGATTACACAGCACCGTGGATAATAAAATGGAAGAAGATAAAAATAATGAAAATTTATTGTATCAATATACTAAAAATAACAAAATTAATATTATAGATGAAAGGTCTAAATCTAACCTTGTTTAGGGCTGATATAAATGCAAAACAATAAAGAGGTATTTAGTACTTTATTAAAAAATATTATTTTTTATTTAAAACCAAGTTTCTATATTAATAAGAAAACATTTTTTCATTGATTTTATCAAACTCTTTTAAACTTGCTTCATCTAGTTGCCACTTTCTAACAAAAGATCTAATTTTTAATATATTTTCTTTATTTACATTGCTATTTATTTTTTTTATGATTTTTTCACCCCATTCATTCTTACTACAAACAAGGTATGCAGATAAAGGAGCCTTATTTTTAGTTTCTGTTACTTTTATTGTTTTGAACATTTTATTCGTTTTTGATAAGGTAGTATGCCATTTGACAAATACCGGAGAATCATATATCCAATCTATTCGAGCTTTTTCTAACATATTCAATAGACTTGTAGTTGGAGATGTTGTTGCAATAGAACTTACATTTTTTTGATTAGCATATTTTTTAACATCAATTGGATAAAGTAAGATATTAAGATGGTTTCCAAAGTTATAATTATGGTTTTGGATTAAGTTTTCCATAGATAATTCTTTGGGTGAACCCATTTTTTTGTAGGTAGTGTTTAAGACTATTATATTGGGGTTTGGTAAATAATATAAAGGCTTACTCCAATGAAACAAAGACTCAATAGCTTTAAACTTACCTACGGGCCCATAACATGTGTTTTTATTTCTTTGAACTTCAATTTTTAATCTAGATGCATTTATAGGTATGGTTTTATGTGAATAAGTAATAAGTTTAGACTTAAATATCTCTCTAATCATATCAGCATAACCTTGGTTTTTATATGGGCCTGCATTTATCATCCATGGGGGACGTTGATTTTGTAACCAGACAATTTCATTTGTATTTGCTTTTAGTTCTAAAGTTGAAAATAAAACAGTAATAATAATAAAGCTAAATTTTTTCATTCTTTTTACCTTCTTTATTTATAATTATGTTAAATTCTGCACCTGTATATACTTCATTTTCATATTTATATTCAACATTTCGAACGTTTAATTTACCTTGCATATGTTTTTCTATTATTACTTCTGACATATATAAGCCTATTCCTGTACCTTGTGATTGATGTTTTGTCGTAAAATAGGGTTCAAAGATTCTGTTTACTGAATTTTCTTTTATTCCACCCGCATTGTCTTTAATAGATATATTTATTTTATTATCTGTTAAGAATACATTCACAAATACTAAATTTCGTTTTTGCTTATTCCTTGCAAATTCATCTTTTGCATTGTTTAGTATATTTATTAAAACTTGAATAAGTTCATTTTCGAATCCATATATTTCAATATCACTAATGTTTTTGATAAGGGTTACATTGTTATTTATTAACTGAGTATTTAAAAGCTTAAAGGTTTTTTCAAAGCAGTTAATTATTTTAAATACTTCTTTGCTTTTATTGGGTTTAAAAAAGTCACTAAAGTCATCAATCGTATTTGAAAGATAATTTGCAGAATTCATGATTTCATCTGCATAATAATCCAATTGTTTTTTATCTAATTGTCCAAGTTCATTATTTATTTGTATACCACTTGCCGTAGTGGTTATTAAAGAGAGAGGTTGTTTCCACTGATGTGCAATATTAACAATCATTTCCCCCATAGCAGCCAGTTTAGCTTGTTGAGCCATAATATTATTTTTTTCTTCACTTTCTTTAATTTGCCTAATTAAATTCACTCTCATTGTATTTATGGATTCACTTACAATGCCCAGTTCACTAAGATTATCCTTATTTGAATCTTCTATACACAAAGGTTTACTCAAGTTTTCTAATGAGAGAGTATTCGCATAGAGTGCCATTTCTTCAAGCGGATTTATTATGAGTTTTTTTATAACTAATATAATAGACAGTGAAATCAAAAGCATTTTTATAATTTCAGTAAAAATAATTCCAATTGCGTTATTTTGTAAATTTTTATACAAGGGAGTTAAATCTGCAACTACAATTAATTTTCCAATAGGATATTTTTTAGAATTTATATTTTTATTTATAATAAACTCTTTTTTTATAATATCCTGATCTTTACTTTGCCCTTTACTTATCGTATTCCCATTGTTTTCAATAACTTGAGCATAAATTATTTTTTCACTTTTTATTAAATTATTTAAAAAAATATCTACGGAGATATAATCAACAGTCCATAAGGATTGGGATAATAGTGGAATTTGTTTTGTTTTAATATTGTCTAAACTTTTTTTAAAAGTTGTTATTTCATTTTTATATTGATTATTTATTTGAATATACACGGATATGCAAGTTATGACAAAACTAATTAAAAGTATTAATGATATTAATTTATAAGAAATTTTATTTTTCATAATCCTCTTTGCCGTTGTATTTAATTCTAATTATAACTATAGTATGTAAAAAATAGTATTAAAAGTTAATCTTAATTTAAATTATCTTTAAGAAGGATAGAAAATTATTTATGAACAAATAAAAAAGTGCTAATCCTAATTAATTGAGAAAACAAAATATATAAAGAAGCATATAATAGAAATAAACATTTTATTATAGGTATGTAAGAAATTACAATTGAAAGATATCATAAGTTAAAGATTTTAAGGTAAAAAAGCCAAATAAATGGTATTTAGCTGCTGAGAAAAGTTTAATATTTTTGTTAACTTTACTTTAAATCTAGTATATTTACAATAAATCTTTAAAATGTGAATAATAATATAATTCATTTATTTATATAAATTTCTCTTTACTATTAAAAACTAATTAAAAATCAATTAAAAACTAATTAATAATATTAATTAGTTTAATTGATTATCCTGACCTTGATTTTCTTTCTTGTTAAATAGAATTTTTGCCTTTGTTATGTCAATGTCGAACAAACTAATGTTAATAAGCTGAATAAAATAAGTATTGCGAAAAAACGGTACTTACATCTTATATTATTTTACATCAAAAATAAAATATGTATTTTTTTAACACTTTTTATTCAATACTTTTTGCTTTAATTTATTTGATTAGCTGATATTTATTAGAATGGAAGAAGTAGTTATGTTAATTAATTATATGAAAGTGATTGTATAAATACTTATTTTTTATATTATTATTATTTTATTAATAAACTTTTATATTAGGAATACTTGACAAATAATAAGCAATTTACTTTGATTTTCACTGAATATATCAATTGAGTATTGATATATTCAGTGTTTTATAATAATTATATGGCAATACTACAATATTGTATTTTATAATATAATAATTAATAAAATAATAATTTAGGTGGGGTATTATGAATAGAATAATGAGATTATGGCATATTTGGGGATCAGTAATTAGCTTATTTGCAATAGTGATATTTTTCACAACAGGCTATTTTATGAAAATACGAAGAGATTTTCCAATTGTAATGCCAAGTGGAGTAAGTGCAAAAAACGAGGAAGGAAAAAAGCTTAAGTATCAACATCTTTTAACACATGAAGAGATTTTAAAAGCGGTTATGGCTGAACCTAAAATGGGTGTAAAATCTTGGGATGATATTTATCATTTGGATTGGCGTCCAAAAAAATCCATGGTTAAGGTAAAAGCAAACAATCTAATGGAAGCACAAGTTAATACTGTTACTGGTGAGGTTGAGGAAGTTTCAAAAAGAAACTATGATTGGATTTCAAGGCTACATGCAGGTGAAATAGTGGGTCCCAATCAAAATATGAATGAAGAGAGTACTCTTAACTTAAGTTATTATTTTTTGATTTCTTGTTTTATTTTTATTTTTCTTATGATTAGTGGAGTTTATTTATGGCTTAAAAAGATGAAAACAATAGGATGGAAAAGTTTGTTAAGTGCAAGAGGTATTCATCTTTGGTTGACTCCTATTATAGTTTTACCCCTATTAATAACGGCATTAAGTGGCTTAGTTCTGCAATCAAAACACTATTTACCTGAATCCTTTTCTCCTAATGATGAGTATAAGCAAATTAAAAAAGCAGCAGTTATTGTTCCAAAGATTGAAATACCAGAGTTTTTAAGGATTCTAAAAACACATGCTGCTGCAAAAGAAGCAAATATCACCTCATGGAAAGACGTCTGGAGAGTTTATACTTATCCCCGTAGTGGTCATATGGTTGCTCGAGTATATAACAAACATGATATAGGTTATGAGGTTAGAATTAACTCTGTTACAGGGGAAGTTCAAAGAGCAATTCCAAGATATACTGATTGGATTGAAGACATACATGAAGGGCGTTTTTTTGAGAATAAGGCTTTTAGGTGGATGAGTTGGGGGGTGTTTTTAAGTACTCAAGTGTTATTTATTCTTGCTTTTATAAGTGGCGTGATTCTACTAATAAGATATTTCTGGAAAAAAAGTAAAAACAAAAAAAGAAAAAAGAGAAGAAAAAGAAAGAAGAAACAATAATGACAAGAAAATATATCCTCAATTCATTTTGCTGCATCTTCTTAATTGGAACAAGTGAAAAAGCAAAAGACACAGGTATAAAGTACTTCATTGCAAAAAAATTACGGCAGGTAGTGAATAAAAAAATTGAAGAAATGCTTGATTTTGTAGCTTCTAGTACTAAAGAAATGTATATAAAAAATATTGAAAATACTTTTTTTGATTATTTACACGGGTCATGGATAACTAAACTTACACGAGTAAAGGTAGGTTGAAAACTTAAGGTTTTAGAAATGAAAAAATATAATAGTATCAAGAAAACGTCGTTAAAGGTTATAATTCCTTTTTCGGTAGTTCTTTTTTTTACTTTTCCTGGGCTTATTTATTATGTAAGTGGTAGTTTTAGTATAATTAAAAAAAATACAGCAGAGATACTTGTTGTGAAACAAAGAATGGAATCAATTTATATTGCTTACTCTACACAAGCAAAAAATAGGAAAAATCTTTTTATAAGAGGTTTTAGAAAAAAAGATTTAGATAAATACTATAAAAAAATAGAAAAATCATCTAAAGAAATTTATATAGAAATGGATATTTTATTTAAAGACCCACACTTTGCAAAATATACAAGATCTTTGCATAAAATTAAAAAAAGCCATATTTTTTTAATACAGAAATATTATGAATCTATTGATGTTTATGTTGATGATAATTTTGATTATTTGAATGCTGATAAATTAACAAGAGGACGTGGAAAAGAAATTGGTCAACATATACTGGATATTATTAATTTAATTCAAAGTGATTTAACAAAAAAAACAGAAGATAAGTATTCTGATTTAACAAATAAACTTCTTTATTTATCCTTCATTATTCTTCTTGGTTACTCTCTTGTAATGTACTATTTAATTAGAAGTATTTTAAACCCACTCACAAGAATCTCTAAATTATCATCCTATTTAACATACATAAACACGAATCATTTAGAAGATTATAAAGAATACAAAAAAGATAAAAATGATGAAATTGGAGACTTGATAACAACCTTTAACAAGTTTTTAAATACTATTGTTGATTATAATAAAAATCTTCAATCTAAGATTTTACAAAGAACAGAAGAGCTTGATTATGCCAATGAACAATTACTAAGAATTAATAAAAACTTAACAGATGCAATGAATTATTCAAGTCTTTTACAAGATGCTATTAGACCAGCTAAATCACTTCTCCCTATCTTGTATGAAGATGGTTTTATTACTTGGAAACCCAAAAGTAAAGTTGGTGGAGATATTTATTTCATGGATGTTTTAAGGAAGGATGAAAATAAGTCTCTTGTTATGTGTATTGATTGTACAGGACACAGTATTTCAGGTGCATTTGTAACAATGATTGTTAAATCAATTCAACATGAACTTATTAATAAATTGAATAATAATGAAATGGAAATCTCCCCAGGAAAAATTCTAGGATACTTCAATAAAAGAATTAAAGATATTTTACAGCAATACAGTAATACATCAAAATCAAATGCAGGATTTGATGGAGGAATTTTATTTATTGATAAAAGAGCTGGTTTATTAACGTATGCAGGTGCAATGATGAATCTAATTATGCTGGATGAGAAAAATGGCGTAAAATTGATTAAATCGAATCGTTATTCTGTAGGTTACCAATCTTGTAAATATGACTATGAATATGATGAAACGTCAATTATTTTTAAAAAGGAGGTAAAGGTCTATTTAACTACAGATGGAGTTGTAGACACTATTAGCGAAAAAAAAGAATTGAGGTTTGGAAGAAAAAGGCTGATTGACATGATAACTGAACATCATCATAAAATATTTAAAGAACAAAAAAATATATATGCATCAATTCTTGAAAATTATAAAGGAAATTATGAAGTAGTGGATGATATCTGTTTTATTGGCTTAAAAATTAAAAAAACTGTATTAAATGAAGCAGGAGAAGAAAATAATGAGTAATAAAAAAAATACTATTTTATTTATGGGATACAGTGGTTACTTTTCTCAAGCAATAATTTTATCCTTAATAAAAGCATTAGAAGTTCAACTAAAAGATATTGTAGAAGGGCACACAATTGTACGAAGACTATATATAGTTTTTATAGAATTAGCTCAAAATGTAATGAAATATTCTAAAAGTGACTATGTTCATAATTACGATAGTGAGCAGATTCTTATTGAGTATGATGAAAAAAACTATTATGTTACTACAATAAATAATATTGATAATAAAACACTTTTAAAGATTGAAAATATATTTAAAAATATGGGCGAATTAAATAAAGAAGAAATTACAAAAAAATACAAGGAATTACGTAAAAGTGGTGAAACTTCACATTCAAACGGTGGAGGAATCGGTTTGTACCAATTGGCTAGAAAGTCCGATAATATTTCTTATCAGATTAAAAAATTAGATGATAACTTATCAAGGCTTGAAATTACAGTACAAATAAATAAACATGGAGATAAAACAATGAAATACAAGACAATATTTATAGAAAAAACCTTGCATACACCTGAAATAAATTTTGATTTTCAACGTGGAATTTTTAGTATTGAAGGCAAATCTTATTCTGAAAATACCTTTGAGTTTTATAAAGAATTGTTAATTAGTTTAGAAACTTTTTTCAAAGATGAGTCTAATAAAAAATTGGAAAATATAATATTCAATTTCAAGTTAACGTATTTTAATTCAAGTAGTTCAAAAGCATTGTTTGAAATGTTTGATTTAATTGATATTTTTGTACAGAGTCAAAGCGATATAAGTGTAAATATTAATTGGGTGTATGATGAAGATGATGATAGTTCTAGAGAAGATGGTGAAGATTTTCAAGATAGTTTTGACTCTTTAAATATTCAATTACTTGTAAATAAAACTGAGCTAATAAGATAAATGTTATGAATACATTAGAAGATAACAAATATGTATTAGAAATAAAATCTTTACAAACAGATTTTATTTCAACAACTAATAAACTTATTAAAGACATCGAACGTCGTGAAAAAATTATGACACGTAGTGATAAGCGGCAAAAACAAGATTATGACCAATTACAAGATAAACTTAAAGAAGTACAATCGTTAGGAAAAGAAATAGAAGAAACGCAAAGAGAAGTTATTTTTACTATGGGAGCAATAGGTGAGAGTCGTTCTAAAGAGACAGGAAATCATGTAAAAAGAGTTGCAGAGTATTCAAAACTTTTAGCCTTATATTATGGATTAAATAAAAAAGACGCAGAAATGCTTCAACAAGCAAGTCCTATGCATGATATAGGTAAGGTTGCTATTCCTGATTTGGTCTTAAATAAACCAGGATCTTTTACGCTTGATGAGCGAATAATCATGGATACGCATGTTAATATTGGTTATGAAATGCTAAAGCATTCAAGCAGACCCCTTCTTAAGTGTGCAGCAACTATTGCATATGAACATCATGAAAAATACAATGGAAAAGGGTATCCAAGAGCTTTAAGAGGTGAACAAATTCATATTTATGGAAGAATCACTGCTTTAGCAGATGTCTTTGATGCTTTAGGAAGTGATAGATGTTATAAAAAAGCTTGGAGCGATGATCGTATTTTTGCTTTATTTAAAAAAGAACGTGGGGAACATTTTGATCCAAAACTCGTAGATATATTTTTTGAACATCTTGATGAGTTTTTAGATATTAGAGAATCTTTAAGAGATCTTTTTTAAAGTACAAATTTAACTTTCTTTTAAATACTTTATAATATATTACTCCATAAGGAGTTCTTATGAAAAAAGAATTTGATAGATTTAAAATATGGCTTAATGATAATTATAAAGAAGGAATAGATGATTTAAATCCTCCTGCTAGTGATGAAGAAATAAAAGAATTAAGAGATACTCTTGGTCTTGCTTTACCTAGTGATTTAATTTGCTTACTTAAAATACATAATGGACAAAAAGGAGATTCTGCTTGGCTTTTTGATTCTCAAGAGTTTTTATCAACACATGGAATTATTAATGCATGGAATAACTGGAATACTTTCTTTCAAACAGATACCTTTCCCAAAAATAAGGCTAATTCAGATCTAGGAATTAAAAATGATTGGTGGAATAAAAAATGGATTCCTTTTTGCTCTAATGGATCAGGGGATCATTATTGTATTGACTTAGATCCTACAAAGACGGGGAAAAGTGCTCAAATTATCACGCTTTGGCATGATTATGATGAAAGAGAATTAGTAAGTTTAAGTTTAAAAGACTGGTTTAATGACTATATTGAACAATTATTTTGCGGAGATTTTTTTTATTCGAAAGAATATAATTCAATTGTAAACAAAAATGAAATATAAATAGAATTAAAAAGAGAGGTATCTTTTTAGTTCTTTCTTAATTAGATATAATATGTAATATGATAAGAACTTCTTAAATCTTTACAAACCCCAAGGAATATATTAGTGCGACACTTGAGCCTAAAAAATCTACATTTTAAGTATAAAAACTCTGTACTGTCTATTTTTGAAAATCTAAATTTAGAGTTTGAGCAAGGCTGGTGCTGTATTGTTGGAGCTAATGGTTCAGGGAAAAGCACACTTTTAAAACTTATTTCAAAAGAAGAAAAAGCAGATGAGGGAAGTATAACAGGGAATGATTTAACACATTATTGTGTACAAAGCACAGAAGAGATTCCTCCTAACTTAGAAGATTTTATGATGACGTATACCAGTAAAGCGTTTAAAATAAGAGATATGTTAAATATAAATGATGAATGGTTATATCAGTGGGATACGCTTTCTTTTGGTGAGAAAAAAAGAATGCAAATAGCACTTGCTATTTTTGTAGAACCAGATGTTTTACTTGTTGATGAGCCTACGAATCATTTAGATGTAAAAAGTAAAAAGATAGTTTTAGAAGCACTTAAAGCCTTTAAAGGAATTGGAATACTTGTTAGCCATGATAGAGAACTTTTGGATAATTTAACACAGGCTACTATAATTTTAAGAAACAGTCATATTTTTTCGTTTAAAACTTCTTTTTCAAAAGCAATGAATGAGTATCTTACAAATATGGATTTTTTAGGAAAATCACAAGACAAACAATACAGTGAATTAAAAAAACTAAAAAAATCCATACAAAATCAAAAAGAAAAAGTAAGTCAATCTAAAAAACGAATGTCAAAAAGAGATTTAGAACCAAATGATAAAAATAGTAAAACTAAAATTGATTTAGCCAAATTTACGGGAAAAGATAAAAATGATGGAAGAGAGTTATCCAAACTAAAAGCCAAACAAAATAAACTGATATCCAATACCATTAAAACGGATAAGGTTTTTGAGCTTGGCATTGAATTTGAAAGCGCAAAAAATAAAAATATTTTCCCTATTGTTATTAAAAACAACATCTTAAAATTAGGTGAAATAAAAGAATTGGCTTTTCAATCTCTCTCAATTAACCAATACGATAAAATTGGACTTATTGGTGAAAATGGTGCAGGAAAAAGTAGTTTTTTAAAGCATGTCTTAAGCAGTGCAGATTTACAAAATGACTATTTATATATACCCCAAGAAATTACACAAAAAGAAAGCAAAGAAATTTTTGATGGTATAAATGATTTAACAAATGATATAAAAGGTGAAATATATACGATTGTAAGGAAACTTGCATCAGATCCTATTAAACTACAAGACAGTTTTATTCCAAGTCCTGGGGAGGTGCGAAAACTAATGATTGCAAAAGGTCTTTTAGAGCATCCCTCTTTGATTATTCTTGATGAACCTACGAATCATATGGATTTGGATTCTATTGTATCTTTAGAGCTTGCATTAAGAGAATACAGAGGAACTATACTTGTAATCTCTCATGACAAGCCCTTTCTAGAATCAATTGTAAGCGAAACTTGGATTTTTGAAGAAGAAAAAGAAGACAGATACCGAATTATTTATTAAAGAGAATAAAAACCAGATTCTTTTAAGTTTTAGCCAATATCTAAAGGAATGAAATTTTCTTGTAGTTCAATACTTGTAAAACGTTCATTCTCTTCTTTTAGAATCTCTTTAATCCTCTCTTCAATTGCATCAAGTAAAACTATTTTATCTTCCTTATTTGTAGGCATTATAGCTTCAATAATGACAGCTTTTTCTATGATGATATTTAGGTCTTCGTGCTCTAGATTAGCCCTTACTTTAGCTGCTATTAGGTTTGTTATGCATTCCTTGTCATAAAAACAAGCTTCAATATTAACCTCAATCTTTTTGGCTTTTTCTTGTAAAACTTTTAAATATCCATTCATAAGAATCCTTTATACTTTTATTATAAAACAAAAGTGTAAAGGATTTCTTTAGTCTTTGTATTTTCTTTGAAGATTACTTCCTTAAGCATCTTATATCAGGAGTTTTTTTGTTTAATATAGTTATTATTTTTGCTAAGAAAATATAAAATAATTTTTATGGAGCTAATTAATGTTTTGTTTTATCCTTGAGGTTATAAGAACCTCGTTTTAAATTTAGGTGAAGCTCAGGCTTTAAATAATATAAAAACTGTAGGTAAATTATGAAAACAAATGAATATATAGATTCTTGTAAAAAAGCTTTAAAAGTAGAACAAGAAAAAAGTCTTTTAGAAACGAATAACTGGTCACATGTAAATAAAGAAGAAGTTCATAGAAATTGGAATCTTTTATATGAACAAATAGCAGTAGAATTGGATACGCTTAATCCTTTAGATAATAAAGCACAAGATTTTATAAGAGAACATTATACGATAGTTTGTGCTTTTTATAAACCAAGTAAAGAAGCATATATTGGCATGAGTTTCTTTTATAAAGAAGATAAAGGAATGAGAGAATTTCATCAGTCTTTTCATGTAAAAATGCTGAGGTTTTTGGAAGAAGCGATTTATATTTATGCTTTCAAAAACTTATAATGCAAGAAATTTTTTTATTAACAATAATTAAGGTTTAAATAGAATAAGTATATGAATCTAGGATAGTAATTTACTATCCTAGTTTTGAAAGAAATTGAAAACTATTCTACTTGTTCTTGTAAAGAAGCAAAGGCTTTTTTATAGGCTGCTGCTTGATTATGATCCAAAGACAAGGTCATTGGTAAGTCTTTTAAGAAATCAATAATTACTTCGATATTTTTATTTGCTTCTTGGGCTTTATGTAACGCGGTACTTGCTTTTTTTTCTGCACTCATAGATAAGTCCTTTTAAAATAAGTTTGTTTCACATTTAGAGTATATTTAAAGAAAACTAAAAATACAGAATGAACTATTCAACTTCACTTTTGTTGAAATTAAATAGTTTTAAATTAATATTTCTATATTACTAGAAATAACAAAGTTTCTTTTAAGCTAGTTAATTCTATAATTCTGGAAATAGCGAACTGAAGGATGTTAAATGTCACAAGAAATACTAAATCAATTATATGCAGCAGGGCAGTTTTTTATATTTGGATTTTTAGAATTGTCAATACTGTTTTTAGGTGTTAGTTTTTTAGTTGAAATACTAAATGTATTTATGAATCCCCAAAAAGTACAAAAAGTTTTATCTTCTAGCAAAGGGGGCTATTTAATAGCTTCAGCCCTTGGTTCTCTTACACCCTTTTGTTCTTGTTCAACCATTCCATTAACGCTAGGTTTGTTAAAAGCACGTGCTGCTTTTGGTCCTATCATGACTTTTTTGTTTACTTCGCCTTTATTAAACCCCATTGTAGTCATTGTTTTTTGGTCTGCTTTTGGATATCAAGTTACACTGGTTTATTCATTAATTGCTTTTTGTGTTTCAATTCTTGCTGGTTTCACTTTAGAAAAAATGGGTTTTGAAAAATTTATTAAAAAAGAGATTTTTGAAGATGAGAAGGAAAAAAAATCATTTTCTTTAAAAGGGAATGCAAGTAGCTCTTGTTGCAATATAAGTTCAAAGCCTAAATTTAGTGTAAATATAAAAAATTCTAGTGCTTCTGCATGTTGTAGTTCAAAGCCTATAAATAAAGATGAGAGTAAAAAAAGTAAATGGCAAAGACTTACGGATAAAGATTTAATTAAAAAAACATGGAAACAGTTTTTATCCTTTGCTCCGTATATTTCAATAGGTATTGCTATTGGTGCTTTTGTTCATGGTTTTGTGCCCAATGAAGTTTTAAAAGAATATGCAGGAAATGACAATCCTTTTGCAATTCCTTTTTCAGCATTAATTGGAATTCCTTTATATATACGAGCCAGTTCTATGGTGGGATTAGCACCTGCATTATTAGATGGGGGCGTTTCAATGGGAGCAATTTTAGCGCTTACCGTTGCAGGTGCGGGGGCTTCTTTGCCTGAGATGATTATGTTAAAGAAAATTTTCAAACTGCCAATTATGATTTTCTTTTTAGTGTCAGTGTTTACTATGGCCATAGTTTGTGGTTATTTAGTTAATTTATACTTTGTATAGGAGAATGAAATGTTTAATAAAATAATAGATACATCAAGAGTTAATTTAGTTAAAAATGATCCAAAATTCTTAGAAAATATATTTGGGAAAAAAGATTTATTGCCTTTTTGGATAGCTGATATGGATTTTGAAATTGCACCAGAGATTAAAGATGCGCTAATTCAAAGAGTAAATACGGGTCTTTTTGGATATGAAGTTAATACTTCAAGCTTAAAAAAATCCATAGCATCGTGGTATCTTAGAAGACATAATTGGAACATTGAAAAAGGAACACTTCATATTGCTCCTGGTATTATCTCTTCCATTGGAATGTTAATTCAAATATTAACTAAAAAAGGAGATGGCGTAATTATTCAAACGCCAGTTTATCAGCGCTTTAACGATATTATTAAATCCAATGATAGAAAGGTCCTTAATAATGCTTTAAAATTTGAAAATGGAAAATATGAAATTGATTTTGAAGATTTAGAGATAAAAGCAAAAGAAGGTAAAATTTTGCTTCTTTGTAATCCTCATAATCCTATTGGAAAAGTATATACAAAACCAGAGCTTGAAAAAATAGCTAAAATTGCAAATAAAAATAATCTTGTTGTTATTTCAGATGAAATACATTCAGATATAATATTTGGAAATAACAGTTTTATTCCGTATGGGTCACTGACGAAAGATTTAAGTGAAAACTCCATTTCCTTACTTTCTCCTGCAAAAACATTTAATATACCTTCTATTAGTAGTAGTTTTTTATACAGTAAAAATAAAGAAATTTTAAAAAAGTTTGATATCTTTATGAAGAATTTATCTTTAGATCATATTAATGCTATGAGTATTTTAGTTATGCAAGTAGCCTATGATAATGCAGAAAAATGGTTAGATGAACTTTTAGTTTATTTAGAAGAGAATATTAATTATGCGCAGAAGTATATTGATGAAAACCTACCTGGAATTAAAATGATAAAACCTGAAGGTACTTTTTTGCTTTGGCTTGATTGTAGAGGCTTAGAATTAGACAATAAAGACTTAGAAAATTTATTTTTAGACGCTGGCTTAGCTTTAAATCCAGGGTATTGGTATGGTAAGAATGGAAATGGTTTTGTTAGGATGTCTATTGGAACATCAAAAAGTTTAATTACTAAAGCATTAGAGGCTTTGAAAATATCTCTTGAAAGTAAAAAAATATCAAGTAAGTAAAGTCACTTTAAAAGCACAGTTAGAAAAGAAGATTTTTAAGTATAGAATCCTTCAAAAAAGATTTTAATAGCTGCTTTGTTTTGTAAACGATTTTTAAAATAAGATGACTTTAGTAGAATAGATAATAAGAAAAATAAATTTTTGTAAAATTTATAATTACTGCTATAATTCTAGAATAACAAAAATAGGATTTATGATGAATGAAGAAAAATTAGTAAAATGTTTGGCACAACTAGGAAATATTACTAGGTTAAGAATTTTTAGACTTTTAGTAAAAGCAGGAAAAGAAGGTTTGAGTGTTGGTAAAATACAAGAAAAACTTGTTATTCCTGCTTCAACACTTTCTCATCATATTTCAAAACTGCTTAATTTAGATTTAGTTAAACAAGAAAGAAAAGGCACAGTATTAAACTGTTTTGCAAACTATGCATTATTGGATGAGGTAATATCTGAATTGCAAGATCAATGTTGTGTAAACAGCCCCGCCATCCTAGAGAAAAATATTGCAATGAGTAAATAAAAAGGAATACTAAGTGCTCTTCTCTTGTTAATTACTTACTAGATGCTGTAACATTCTTTTTTTATATTATTTTTATAGTCTTACAAATTGTAATATTTTTTAGAGTTAATAAAATTTAGGCTATTATTCCAGAAATAAATATACGTAATCTAGGATATAAAACTATGTGGAAAGTAGAATTTTACAAAACTGCTGATAATAAAGAACCTGTTAAAGAATGGTTATGCTCCTTTGATGCTAAAACAAAAAGAAATATTCAAAAACATTTTTTGCGCTTAGAGCGAAAAAAGTTAAATTTAAAACACAGTTTTATTAATCATCTTGAAACGCAATTATATGAAATAAATGTGATAGAAGAAAAAAGAGTTTTAAAAATCATTTTTTTTCCCAGTTCGTATAAAAAAATAATGTTAAAATAATGTTATTGCATGCCTATAGTAAAAAATAATAAAATAAAAAGTGCTGCTTAAATAATTGTTATTTGATAATAATTATTGAAAAAATCTAGAATAGTACTTTTGAAATTAAAGTAATAATAAAAACTAAAAAGTTTTTAATAAAATAATATATATAATTAGTGAATATATTAGTAAAGAAACAAAAAAATAACTAAATATTTAATCAATAATCAAATTTTTAATAAAAAATGGAGATTACTATGAAAATATATATTTTAAGCTTATTTCTTATTGCCAGCTTATGTGCGGATAACTTTACCTTAGAAAATAAACTCTCCATTACAACTGGTACTTATGTCAAACATATTTCTCCAAGAAACAGCGAACACAGTTATGAAGGTTTTAAAAATCAATATATTGATATACGCTACCAAATTTCACCTAATTCAAAAATAGTTATTGGAACACTAAAAAATTCTCAAGCAAATCGCTGTTTACTTTTAGGCTTAGAGCATAAGTGGTACGACTTAGGAAAGAGAATCTCTTTTAAAGGACTGTACGCTTATTCTGGTGAATTCTTCTTTGATGCATTTGATAGTTGTTCAAACGGTGGAAGTTATAAAGATGTTAAAGATAAAATTGGAATTGGTTTTGTTCCATATATCTACCATGGTTTTGAATTTGAACTTAGTAAAAACATTTCTTTGGATGCTGGTTTTCTTTTACCCTTAGTAGCCGTTGTAGGTCTGCGTTTTAATTTTTAAAGCAGATAAACAAAGTGTTTAAAAAAATCCTTGCTCCCATCAAAAATGGGAAGAAGATTATTTAACTATTAAAATATTTACGATTTTTCTAACTCTTGGAATAACAAATAATATAGTTGGAAATGCAATCAAAAAGGCTTTCCAATAAGCATTCAACCAAAAATAAATAAAATCATCAATAAAACCAATATTAATAAAGGTAACTACTAGACTCATAAAACCAGACATAAATGCCCCCATAATAAATGCAAATAAAAGCATTTCATATTTTTTTGCTATCATTTTATCTCCTATAATAAACATAAATTGTATATATTGAACAATTTATGTTGTGCCTATACTAATACTATCTACCTTAATTGTATATTAACAACAATTTTTGTAGTATATATTATAATAAAAGGAATGAGTTTAATGGAAGAATTATTAGATTTAAAATTGATATCAAAACTTCGCTTGTGTATAGGAGAAGTAGAAGATATTACCGATATAAAACAAAGAAAATTACGGTATTGGGAAGAAAAAGGAATTATTTCTTCAAGTACGAGTACCTGTGGTGGCAATAAATTATTTGACTATATTAATATTAAAAAAGTATTATTAATAAAAGAGCATATAGAAGAAGGTTTTACCCTCGATACTGCAGCTAAAAAAGCAGATATAAAACTGCTTACTTTACTTGAGGTTTTTAATAAATTACAAAAATAAAAATACCAATCCTAATGTTTGTTGAAATATAGTAAGTAATTAATTTGAGGAATTAATATTGAAAAAATGGAATCTTTCTTATAAATTTAAATTTGAAAATAGAGTGGTTAAATATGATGTAGAAGGTGAAGGCTATCCTTTGGTTTTAGTTCATGGTACGCCTTGGTCATCCTTTAATATGAGGCATCTAATAAAAGGTTTATGTAAATCTTACAAGGTATATTACTTTGATTTACTTGGATATGGTTTATCTGATAAAAGTGATGCAGATGTTTCTTTAGGAATTCAAAACAGGCTTTTGGATGCATTAATTCAGCACTGGAACATAGAATCTCCCTTAGTAATAGGTCATGACTTTGGAGGAACTACTGTTCTTAGGAATTATATATTAAACAAACGATGTTATAAAAAAGTGATTCTTATTGATCCTGTTGCTTTATCCCCTTGGGGATCTTCTTTTTTTAAACATATAGAAAAAAATGAAAGTGCATTTGCTGGTGTTCCTTCTTATATACATAAAGCTATAGTAAGAGCATATGTAAAAACAGCTGCTTATGGAAAATTAGATAAAAGTACACTTGAAGGTATACTTGAACCTTGGAGTAGTGAAGCTGGGCAAGCCTCTTTTTATCGACAAATTGCGCAAGCTAATTCAAAATTTACAGATGAATTTCAAGAAAAATTTACTGAAATAGAAGTTCCAGTACTTATTTTGTGGGGTGAAAAAGATGAGTGGATACCTTCTTCTCAAGGGTATTCTTTACAGTCCAAAATTAAAGGCTCTAAACTTATACTAATTCCAAGCGCAGGGCATCTAGTTATTGAGGAAAAACCAGAACTTTTACTTGAAAGTATAAAGAAATTTATAGAAGATTAAAATATACAAAAGAAGGACAGAATTGAAAACAAATCATATTTTTATTTTTTGTGATAATCATGAAGAAGTTGCTGCTGAATTAATTGCCTTTGGTTTTAAAGAAGGGTCTTCTAGGGTTCATCCAAATCAAGGTACACAAAATAGAAAATTTCATTTCAATGATTTTTTTATCGAGATATTATGGGTTCATAGTTTGGATGAAATACAAAATCATACAACTTGTGAAAGTAAACTATATGAAAGAGCGAAACATAAAACAAATGCTTGTTCTTCTTTTGGTTTATGTTTGAATTATTCTAAACAAGAAGATGAATTGTTTGCAAATTGTTTTAAATATAAACCCACTTATTTACCAAAAAATATGTATATTGAAGTATTAAGAAATGAAAACTCTGCAACTTTGCCATGGACGTTTAGGTGGAAGACAAGTGTATCAATGATTAAACTTGCAGAGCCTATTAACTTCCAAAAACAAAACTTAGCTAAGGTAATCTTTGGTATTAAACAAAATACAATACAAAACAAGTATTTAGATTTATTTAAAAATGACGAAGTTCTTTTTGAAGACAGTAAAGAAGAGTTTGTAAAATTAGTTTTTACAAAGAGTGAGGCTAAAAAAGTGCATTTTTTTGAAAACTTAGCTTTGATAATTGAATATTAAGTAAATAAATTATTTATAAAACTTCTAAGTATCAAGTACCTCATATTTTATGTAGCAATTTCATGCTATCTTAAATTTTTTATATTATATATAATTCAATACTTTTAAATACAGTACTAATTTATATAAAGGACTTTCTTGAATTCAAAAAATATATTCTTAGCTCTTTTAGTTGCTTTTATTTGGGGTGTAAACTTTCCTATTATTAAACTAGGTTTAGAAGAACTACCACCTATTTTATTTTCCGCTTTAAGGTTTACAATTGTAGCTATTCCAGCTGTTTTTTTTGTTCCTTTCCCAAAAACTTCTGTTTGGAATGTTCTTGGAGTAGGGGTTGTTTTAGGTATTTTTAAATTCGCTTTATTATTTTTTGCAATGAAAGCCGACGCTTCTGCAGGCCTTGCTTCTCTTATTTTACAAGCACAAGTCTTTTTTACTATTTTTTTGAGTGTTATTATTTTTAAAGAACATATTTCAAAGAATCAATTACTGGGAATTTTTATTTCAAGTCTTGGTTTTAGTATTTTCTTTTTTAGCTCAGAGGGAAATATCACTGTTCTTGGCTTAGCTTTGATTTTATTAGCTGCTTTTTTTTGGGCTATTTCAAATATCATTATGAAAAAAATGAAAGATGTTAATCTTTTGCATTTCATGGTTTGGGTTTGTTTGATTCCACCCTTACCCTTATTAGTTATTTCATACTTTACAGAAAGTAAAGATATTTTGAATATAATTCTTCAAAGCACTCAAACAACATGGTTTTCTTTGGTGTACGTAAGTTATATCTCAACGCTTTTAGCTTTTGCTCTTTGGGCGTATTTACTTAAAAATAATAAAGCTGCAGTTGTTACTCCTTTTGCTTTATTAATTCCTATTGTAGGGCTTAGTGCTTCTAATATTGTTTTAGGTGAGAGTTTATCTTCTTTAGAGTTATTTGGAGCAGGAATTATTATGTTAGGACTTCTCATCTGTGTTTTAGGTAAAAAAATATTAAAGGTAAAAAATGAAATTTAAAATATTTGTTGATGGACAATTTGGAACAACAGGATTAAAAATACATGAAATGTTAAATCTTAGAGAGGATTTGGAAATACTAAAAATTGATGAAAAAGATAAAAAAGACTTAAATAAAAAACAAAACTTACTAAATCAAGCAGATTTGGTATTTTTATGTTTACCTGATTTTGCATCAAAAGAATCCGTAAAACTTATTAGCAATACAAGAACAAAAGTAATAGATGCAAGCACAGCACATCGTACGCAAAAAGATTGGATTTATGGAATTGCAGAATTAAACGTAAATCAAAGAGAGAATATTAAAAAAGCCACTAGGGTTTGTGTTCCTGGTTGTCATGCCAGTGGTTTTATTATGAGTATGAATCCCTTACTTGCAAACAATATTATTTCAAAAAAACAAAAACTTATTTGTCATTCTATTACGGGATACAGTGGTGGGGGAAAAGCTTTAATAGATATTTATGATGCAGAAGAAAGTACATTAAAAAGTCAAAGACCCTATGCTTTAAATTTAGACCATAAACATCTAGCAGAAATGAAGCATATTTTAAAGCTTGAATCTGCGCCACTTTTTACGCCTAGTGTTGGAAATTTTAAACAAGGTATGTTAGTGATGTCCTATTTAATTAAAGATGATTTATTAGAAGCTGTATCAAAAAAAGATATTTTAGAACTGTATAAAAACTATTATAAAAATGAAGCTTTTGTAAAAATTATAGAAGATGAGATAAACTATTTGCAAGAAGGTTTTTTAGATGCAATGAAATGCAATAATACAAACCGTATTGAATTATCTGTTTATGAAAATGAGGATTATATGGTAATAATCGCCAGATTAGACAATCTAGGAAAAGGAGCCTCTGGCGCAGCTGTGCAGAATATGAATATAATGCTTGGTTTAGATGAATACTTAGGCTTAAGTGTTTAATTGCTTACGCGCAAGTGCTTAAATAAATGATGGGGGAGAGAAGGGTTATTTAGCCTCTTTTCCACCATGTGGATGTTTTTGTATATCCTAATAAGGAAATTGCTTCTCCCATTATTGGAAATCTAATGTCAATACTGTTTTCTTTTGCCAAAGAAAAGATTCTATCAAAGGGTTCAAACCAAGAATGCAAGGATAAATCAAAGGTACCGTTATGTATTGGAAATAAAACGTTTGCTTTTAAATCTTTGAAAGCTTGGATAGCATCTTCAGGCATCATATGAATATCTTTCCATTTTTCATTATAAGCCCCCACTTCTAAAAAGGCCATAGTAATTTCTCCATGTTTGGAAGATATTTCTTTAAAAGATGAAGAATATCCACCATCTGCTCCAAAATAAAACCTTCCTTTTTCTGTTTTAATTAACCATGAAGACCATAACGTTTTATCTCGATCACTTAGTGTTCTTCCTGAAAAATGTTGAGCTGGGGTACAGGCAAATTCAATGTCTTCTTTAATTTTACTTTCCCACCAATTAAGTTCGACAATTTTATTCTTAGAAACACCAAAGTTTTCCAGATGTTTTCCTACTCCTAAGCTTGTATAAAATGTTCCTACTTTATCTTTTAGTGCTTTTATGCTTTGTTTATCCAAATGATCATAGTGATCGTGTGAAATTATTACAGAATCAATAAACGGTAAGTCTTTAATTAAAATAGGAACATCATGAAATCTCTTAGGTCCTAAAAAAGAAAAAGGAGAAGCTCTGTTTGAAAATACGGGGTCAGTTAATATATACTGGTTTTGTATTTTAAAAAGTAAGGTTGAATGGCCCATTCGAATGACACTATAATCTTGCATTGCTTCAATATCTTTTTTACTTAAAAAATTAACAGGAATTTCATTTTTATCTCTAGGCTTTGATTTTTTGGATTTATTTTTTATCATATCAATAATCATAGGGGCAAGCTCTTTTAAATGTGATTTATAAACCTTATGAGCGTTTTTGTATTTGTGTGACATGTATACTCCTTGTATTTTATAAGTCTATAAAATCTCTAATTTCATCTAAGGTATTTTTGTTTATTTGAGCAATTAAAAACTTGCCATTCTTTTTTGTTGTAATTAAATTTGCATTACTTAGCTCTTTTAAATGATGAGATATTGTTGGCGCTCCAATTTTTAAACACGATAATATCTCTGAAATTGAGCATTCACACTTTTTTTCATAGTCAATATTTTCTTGTTTTGCAATTTCTTTATAGATTTCTAATCTGTTCTCGTTGGATAAGGCTTTGAATATTTTTGCCAGTTCTTTAGAATTCATTTTGACTCTTTCTTAATTTGATAATTATCGAATTGTAACATAGAAAGAAATATTTGTCAAGAATTGTTGTTATGATAAAAGAGGAAGGTTATGAAGAGAATAGTTTGTTTATGCTAATAAAGAAATCCTTTCGGATTCCTTTTATTTCCCATCCCAGATGTCTAGTTTTTCTATCATTTTTTTTCGAATATCTTTTCTACTTAAAGAATAATCAGAACCGTAAGAAGCTGTTTCCCATGAACCATATAATGGATTTGGTAAGATAATCCATTTCTCACCCCATTTATTAATATTTTCTTTTGAAAATGCTACTGCATCTCTATCTTCTAAACTTCCTTTATAAGCATCAGAAAAGTCACCTAAATTATCACCTATTAGTAAGGCAATTCTGTAGTCTTTAGCTATATGAGCTCTTCTGGTACTTTTTTTAGAACCCCATTCTTTTTTCTCTTTTTTTAGTAAAACAGTATCAATGTCTTTTTCTAAGTAAATACCTAAAGAAAGAAGATTTTTTCTGCTTGCTTTTTCTTGCGTTCCAATACGATTAGAAACAAAAAATACAGTTACATTTTTTTCTTGTGCATATTTAATAAAATTCAAGGCTCCTGGAATTGCAGGTGCAATTGCTGCATCAACCCATTTTTGCCAGTTATTCCATGCTTCATCATCATAGTATTTATTATCTGCGATTAATTTAGCAGAAAAAGGTGAGTTATTAATAACGGTTTCATCTAAATCAAGAACAACCGCCAGAGGCTTATTTTCATAGTTTTTACCTTGTACACTAGTGGCTGCGCTCCATGATTTATCAAGAATAGCTTTGTCTAACATTAGTTTTGCCAATTTATATTGACTTAGGGTATTTGCTTTATACTCTTGAGCTTTTTGAAACCAAAGCGTTGAATATAAATAATCACTTTCATTTGCATTAGCAAAAAAAGGCATAAAACTTAAGGCGGAAAACATTATTGTAAATAATTTTTTTTTCATAAGTAGTCTTTTTATTAAAATATAAAAGATAGGCTAATCAAAGCATATTTTCTTCTATATTATAGTATAAATTAATAAAAATTGTATTTTATATAATCATAATTATTACATGCCTGCAGTGTATAGCTTATGGCTATAGCGTTAATTGGGTATACTGTTGATAATATAAGAAGAATCTTATACTTTTATAAATATCTAAGGAATACACTTAATGAATCAAGATAATCCCCTTTCTAAAAAACTTTTAGTTCTTAATAAACCTAAGGGTTTTTTAGTTACAAGAACAGATGATCTTGGGCGAAAAACTGTTTATAAACTCTTGCCTACTTGGGCGTATGATGAAGGATGGATGCCTATTGGTCGTCTTGATTTAGAATCTAAGGGGCTTTTATTATTTACAAAAGAAGGACAAATAAACAATTTTTTGACCAAACCTGGAAACTGTATTAAAATATATGAAGTTTGGGTTAGAGGGCATGTTACTGATGAACATCTTCTTCAAGCTAAAAATGGGGTAGATAGTATTCATGGACTTTTAAAAGCCAAGCTTGAAAAAATAAGTTTTGCAGGAGCAAAAACAAAACTCAAAGTGGAAATCAATGAAGGTAAAAACAGACATATAAGAAGGCTTTTTGGTGCAATGCAAGATCCAAAATTTGGAACCCCTTTAAAAGTATTGGATTTAAAACGGACTCTTATAGGCAATTTAAAACTTGATGTGAAAAGTTCAGATTGGCGTTATTTATCCCTAGAAGAAGAAAAAAGTTTACTTAAAAATCTTAAAATTTAAGAGAATAGCTACTTTCATTTTCAATCATTATTTTATGAATGGTTTTTCTTCTTTTTTAAAAAATCATTACGTAATATTTGCATTTTTAATTTAGCGGCTTCTCTCATATCTACTTCTTTGTCCAACTCATCAACTATCTCAATTCCAAGCAAACTTTCAAGGGCATCTTCTAAGGTTACAATACCTTCTGTTTGTCCATAATTATCTTCTACAATAAAAAGATGTTCATTTCGTGAAAGAAAAAGGTCAAGCAGTTTGGATATAGGAATATTTTCATTTATTCTGTAGACTTTTTTTATGAGTACTTCTTTTTTTTCTAAGCTGTTTAAAATATATTCATAAAAATATTCTTTTGATATTATAATTCCAACAATATCATCAATATTTTCATTGTATATAGGAATTCTTGAATATTCTTTTATTTTCTCAAAGTCGAGTTTTTTATTTTTATTTTTAAAAGAATCAAGAAGCTCATTTTTTTGAATTGAGAACATTACGCTTCTTGGTGTATGTATGTCTTTTACTTTTATATCATTTAAGTTTAATACGTTTTCAATCACATCTGTTTCTTTATCTCTTAGTACTCCCTTTTTCTGAGCAAGATTAGCCGATATTACAATTTCTTCTCTGCTGATTGAATTTGTCTCTTTTTTACTTATTACGGAGGTGATAACATTCATTACTTTGACTAAGGGATACGTTATTAACATTAAAATATTAATGCTTCTTGCACAAATAGGACTTAAGGTTTTCCAGTGATATGCTCCAATAGTTTTAGGAATAACTTCTGAAAAAACCAAAATAATTAAAGTAAGTACAGCGGAAATATAAAACATATATTCTTGTCCATACAGTTTAGCAGCTTCACTTCCTACACCAGCTGCTCCTAAGGTGTGAGCAAAAGTATTTAAGGTTAAAATTGAAGCAATAGAGCTGTTAATATTTTCTTTTTGTTTGGACATTAATAAACCAAGTGCTTTATTGTCTTTTTTAATAAGTTCAATATGTGCGTGAGTAATTGAGAGTTGTACTGCTTCTAAGATTGAGCAAATAAAGGAGACTCCAACAGCTAAAAGAAAATAAACGAGTATTAACATTATTAATCCTAGTGGGTATATTGTTCTATATTTTATAACAAAAATATTTAAAAGTTAATCTAAATACATTCTACAATTAAATGCTCAGGCTGTTTTTTAATAATAAAGGCTATTTGTTACTAATAATAAAGATTAGCTTGAAATTTATTTGAATATTAAAAATGAATAAAATAATTAGCATAAGTACTGTAAAATAATGTTCTTTAATAATAGTAATTTTAAGAAGGAAAAATATGATTAAAATACCTATACGCATTACTGTAATGGGCTTGTTTTTGTTGATTGCAACAATAATAATGTCAATTATGTTCTATGTACAAATTCATTTTGCAAAAGATTTAGCTAAGAATGCTATGAATGAACAGTTTAAAATGACTTCCTATAAAGTAGAAGAAAATATAAAAAGAATTAATAGTATTAGTAACTCTATTATTACATCAACCATGCCTTTTATTAAAGATATTAAATCAAATGATTTTTTTGCAAATAAAGTAAAATATTTAAAATTATTCTCAAATATATTAAGGGAAAACAAAAACTTGTATGCTATATATATCGGTTTTGATGACAATAGATTTTATGAGTTAATTAATTTAGATAGTAATAAAGAACTAAAAAGTACGTATAAAGCTAAAAAAACTGATAAATGGTTACTTGTTGAGATAAACGCGCAACAAGAAAAGACCTTATCTCTTTATGATAATATCTTTAATTTAAGCTCAAGTAAAAAAGAAAGGACAGACTTTCTTGTTAATGAACGGCCGTGGTATAAAAAATCTATGCAATCAAGTAATATTACAAAAGTAGGGCCGTATGCTTTTTCTAATGTTAAAGGAAATGGAATTACTTATTCAAAGAAGATGAATAACAGTGTTTTGGCAATAGATATTTTATTGCAAAACTTTTCAAGTGTTTTAAAAACCAATAAACAATTAGAGTCCTACCTTTTTGATACAAAAGTTAATATTATTGCAAAATCTGCTAAAAATGATGCAATATTTAATGAATTAATTAAAACAATTGATACAGATAGTTTTGATATTAATTCAATAAAAACAAGTAGTATAGAAGGAAAAGATTATATTTATAGCTTGACGTTGATAAAAGGTTATGACAAAAAAGAGTATTTACTTTCATATGTTTTATTAGATGAAATGATGAACAGTTATATTGAAAAATTTTCAAAAATGGATAAAATATTAATCGCACTGTTTTTATTTTTCGTTCCTATTTTATGGTATTGTGCCTCTATAATAGTAAAACCTATTTTGTTATTAGTAAAAGAAAGTGAAAAAGTAAAAAACAGAGAGTTTGAAAAAGTAACTGATGTTAATAGTCCCGTTAATGAAATCAATCTTTTATCTACCTCTTTGAAAACAATGGCAACATCGATTTATGAATACCAATATGAATTAGAACAAAAAGTAACTGCACGAACGCAAGAGTTAGAGCTTAAAAACAAAGAACTCGAAATATTATCTATTACAGATAAACTAACCAATACCTACAATAGAATTAAATTAGACAATACAATCGAAGATGAAATGTTAAAAGCCAATAAACAAAACGATACTTTTAGTATTATAATTATTGATATCGATTATTTCAAAAAAGTAAACGATACTTATGGACATCTTATAGGGGATGTTACTTTAGTGGAATTTAGTAAAATACTAAAAAGTGCTTTAGAAGATGGACATATTCTTGGAAGATGGGGTGGAGAAGAATTTGTAATTATCTCTTCTATTAAAACATTGCCTGAGATTATGGCTTTAGCAAATATCTTAAGAGAAAAAATACAAAATCATGATTTTCCCAGCATTGGGTCTAAAACTGCAAGTTTTGGTGTTTCTTTATATAAAAATTCTGAAACATCTGAGTCTTTAATAAACAGAGCAGATGAAGCCTTATTTATAGCTAAGAAAAATGGTAGAAACAGAGTTGAAACCCTAGAGGTATAAATATATCTTTTTTTTCCATAAAATTAATTTTATGGGAAAACGCTTTCTTAATTACACCTATCTCAATAATATCCTATACAAAACTTTTTCTTTCCTATATAGTATTTCAAAGGATATATATATGGATAATAAAATAAATATAAAAGAAAAGTTTTCATTATTTACGGATGAGTGGAGCCCCAAAATAATTGCTGAATCTAATTCCCAACTAGTTAAAATTGCAAAAGGCAGTGGAGAGT
>Ga0209395_1001462_pt1 | contig 33005 bp, 31 predicted proteins | sample GOMGulsemesocosm_3_FD_184635 | JGI IMG/M metagenome (GOLD analysis project Ga0209395, IMG submission 184635) | Methane-oxidizing microbial communities from mesocosms in the Gulf of Mexico - GOM9D Gulf of Mexico (SPAdes) (version 2) | ecosystem: Environmental > Aquatic > Marine > Cold seeps... | reverse complement strand
ATAAGCTTGGTTACATTGTAAATATCAAAAGCCTAATTAACTCAAACAGTTCACTTTACGTTGTATTTCAACCTAAGCACGCTGTAATTTAACTCAACATGTTGAGTTATTAAACTCAGTTACAATGTAAAAACAACGCTAGATGCATGCTTCAACTGACGTCCCTGTATGAGTCAGTATATTTACTGACTATTTGCGCTGTTATCCGTATAATGCCCGCAGCACTATTTTTAATATTATTAATTTAAATACTATTAATTCAAATGACCCTAATACAAAGAGAATCCCATGACAGAAACAAATCCAATTTTGACTAAATTCTTTGCTGACGTAAAACCTAGCCAACAAGTTTGGGGCTTACAAGATAAAACCGGTGAAGAATGGGTTGTATGTGATTCGGTTAATTTCGAAAACACAGATGCTATGCCACTTTGGTCTAGCGAAGCACTTGCTAAAGTACACTGCAGTGACGAATGGAGAGAATTCAAACCAACGGCTATCTCAGTATCTGACCTACTTGAATTTTGGATTGAAGATCTAAACGAAGATAACGTGATCGTTGGTCTTAACTGGGAATCAGAAGGCGAATGTGCAGAACTTGAATTAGCTGTATTTACGCAGTCAATTGTGGATATTGAAGCGCTTTAATTTTTAGCTCTCATGCATACATTAAATATAGTGCTTAGCTTCTTCTGTTAAGCACTTATTCCCCCCCTAGAACGTCCCCATCAAAAACCATAAAGCATTATATATAATAGCTATTTACGCATAATTAAATACCATAATCCTAGCGTTTATATAATCGCAAAAATTACTTATCCAGTTATTGAAAATACCCTCTGTTGTACTTACTATGTAGCCACAAAGCGTATGTAATTAAAGATTTCGAATACATAATAGCTATCATCAACAACAAGTGAGTATCTTATGAAGTTTTCAGGATTCGTTTTATCTGCAGTCGTGCTTGCTAGCTCAGTGTCATATAGTAACGATGTTGCCGCGGCGCGTCTTGCCGATAACGGCATCTGTAAAGCAGCATTAGCATTAACGCTAAACAAGTCACCAAAAGCAATCAACGCAGTTGGCCTTAAAGGTCCAAACGTATTGTTGTCAGTTAAAAATATGAAGAAAGACTCGTGGGAATATAGCTGTCGCGTAAACCGCAAAACAGTTGATCTTGACGCAAGAAAAAAACGCCTAGATAAATTTGTTGATGGTGTGATCACGTATGATGTATTACGTGGCAAACAGAAAATTGCCGTGACTCGTGACAAAAAAGCTACTGGTGTAACACGTAAAACATACCGTTTTGAAGAATTAAGATAAGTCAGGATCTGACTTGCTCTGATCTAATTGCCAGACAGTATTGAGCACGTTAATAGTAACGAGCTCAATATATTCAATGACACAACATAAGACAGGCAGAACAGACTTAAACCTCATTTAAGCTAATCTAAAATACATTAAACATCGACCAGTCACACAACATATCAAGCGTAGACTCAATTTCAGGTGTTGTCATCCACAGCACTGCAACCGCTAGCATCATACCCAGCAACAATAATTTATTGTCCAAATCGACTAATTTCAATGCAGTTCCAAATGACCGCTTTATCTTAATATTGCGTAAGTCGACACTGTATATTTCATCTAACAGCAAATGTATAAAGCCACCTAGAAATACAAAACCGCCCGACAACCAAGCAAGACTATCCGCCTTATTTGAGTCTATGCCATCAACATTGGCAATAATTTGTGTCGTCATTAATCCGCACAAGGCGAGAAACAATAAAGAATGACAACTACCTCTGTGCACTGTTAAACGCTCAAAAATAGTCCTTAATCCGTACTTCATCACCCCATAAGTCACAACAGGAATAGCGATAACCTTTAAAAAGCTTAAATCCCCCATATCCTCATCAATAATGTAACGCATGACAATCAAAATGACGGCAAAAGCAAAAAGATTAAAGATGGTATCGAGTGATGTCGAGTTATCGGAATCAATATCCGGTAATAAACCACCCATTGTCCCTAAAAACCACAGCCAAACAGCAGTATTAAGTTCAACATGCCCAGCCGCGACTAAACTTGCAGAAGATAACCCTGTTAATAGCGCTGCTACGTTTAAGTGTGTATTAAAATTTGCCATTACGGCCTTTCATTATAGAGTTTAATGCTGGTATTATATGATAGATAACGATCTTGTATCCAAGTATTAACCACTGAAATGGAATTATTATGTTTAAACTTATCGCAGTTGCTTTAGTCGGTCTGGGTATTTATATTGGTGTTAACTACACTGACGAAATAAACAACGTCGTAGAAAGTGATGGATTCGAACAAGTTCAAGAGAAAATCGCTGACCTTATCGACAATAAAGATGAAATTATAGAGAAGTTCGAAGAAATTAAAGATTAAGTGAATAATAAATGGGTCGTCAATAACACGACCCATTATGCAAAGGTTATATACTATAAATAGTGTTAGTTATTTAACACAAACTCTTCAATAACAAGTGCGACACCATCGTCGTTATGGCTTGCGGTAATATGATTCGCAATGGCTTTAATGTCATCACTGGCATTATCCATGGCAACACCCAAACCAGCATACTCTAGCATCTGCTTATCGTTACCAGCATCACCCATGCAGATCACTTCATCAGCGTTAATACCAAACTGTTGCGCAATAGCTTTAACACCAATACCTTTGTGGCTGTCGGTATGCAGAAACTCTAAAAAGAACGGCGCACTTTGCAGAATGTTATATTGCTCGTAGATTGATGCTGGTAGTTCCGCGATCGCGGCAGATAGTTTCTCTGGCTCGTCAATCATCATCACTTTTAGCATAGCTTCATCATCACTTAGGGTACTAAAATCCACTTCAGTGATAGACAGGCCATTAATTTTAGCTTCATGGTCGGTATAATAATTATGTTTCGGCGTGATCAGTCCTGCTTTAAATGAAAATGCATGAACATGAACACCAAGCTTGTTGGCTAAATCGGCAAGTTTTTTGGCATCTGCGCCCGTCACCATTTGGCTACGTAACAACTGCTTATCTGCGACTTGATAAACTAAGCTGCCATTGTAACAAGCAACGTAATCATCTTTACCTGTCATACCCAATTCTTCTAGCGCCCAATTCATGCCTTCAAGTGGTCGTCCAGAAGCAAGCACAACACGCGTGCCCTGCGCTATTGCAGCAAGGATCGCTTGCTTATTGCGCGGTGAAATAGCACCTTGAGAATTAAGTAAAGTACCATCCATATCTAACGCGATTAATTTATACATACAACCCCAGGAAATTACGTTCAACAATATTGTGGTTATATTACAACAAAGAGGTAGGCACTTCAGTGTTAAATGTAAAATACCATAAACACATCACACTTTAATGTAATAAACACACATAAAAAAGCGGTGGCATTGAATTAACTCAATACCACCGCTTTATGTTTTAATCATGTCAAAAGACAGTCTTAGCTCGATAACAATAAACTGTATCAACAGGAAGTATTAACGAACTATAGCAACAGTCCGTATTAACAAACTATATCGAGATTGCGAAAACAGCAGCTAGAATAACAACCGCGCCCATTAATAGCAGCGGGTTAAATTTACGTAATTGCTTTGCTTTCGCTTTAATTTCAGTATTGCTTACACGCTGAAACTGCCCTGCTACGGCTGTAATATTTGCATCAATGATTGCTACCGATTCATCACATTCCGCGTCGTTATTACACGGAACATCTTCTGTAACTAATGCAAAATCACCGCTAAATGAATGCATAGTGAAATCTTCACCACCTTCAGAGAAGGTCTTCTTTTCCACATTTGTATTTAAAATAGCATTACAACCGATGTCTGCCGCCAATTGTTTGATATGGCTACGACCTTCGTTTTGATCTTTAAAGAAACGTGTGCTTAGTGTATGTCTTGCAACAACATGCCCGTATCTTGGTTGATTGCTTTTCGCTGTGAAAAAAGCAACTAACTGTTTTTTAAAGTTAACATCCGGTACGTGTACTTGTTTTGCGGCAAGGCCTTTAGGTGTTGTTGTTGGTTCGAATTCGACAACAACATCCTTAACCAATTTAGATTCATTGGCTTTATCGAGCAAGCTCGATACATGTAAGAAATAACTCTCGCCATCATCGCCACAAATAAAACCAAACTTCTTTGCAGAAATGTACGATATAATTTTTCCTTTCACTTAACTTAGCTCCTTCAGTCTTTCTCAGACCTTATTAGTCCATTTCTTTGATTGTTTTTTTAACTTTCTTTAATGCCATTTTCTTTTTCAACGGCGATAGGTAATCAATAAAAAGCGTACCTTTAAGATGATCAATCTCGTGTTGCATTGCAATAGCTAAAAAGCCATCGTCATTAATTTCAACTGCGTTGCCTTCACGATCCAATGCCGTTACTTTCACTTTCGTATAACGTTCAACGTCAGCATAGTAGCCAGGAATAGATAAGCACCCTTCTTGACCACTTTCTTTGTTTTCACCTTCGACAACAACTGGGTTGATTAATACCATAGGTTCATTACGACCCTCTGAAATATCAATAACAACAACGGCTTCTTTACGACCAACTTGCGTTGAAGCAAGACCGATACCGTCATCTGTTTTGTACATAGTATCAAGCATGTCATCGATCAATGTTTGAACAGTACTTACATCTGTTACTTTTTCAGCCGGTATCTCTAATTTTTTGTTTGGTGCCGTAAGAATAGTTAATACTGCCATAAGTCTTTGAATCCCAGTTTTTGTTAATTTATTACAAACGTGCGCATTTTAAGCGCCGCATTATAGCCCATAATTGGGTGTAGTTTCTAGTTGATAAATTACGATTACAAGGAGATATATGAAACTTATGTACATTTATTTCATATAGATGGCAAATCTATGCTTCTACAACACGTTTTTTGGCTATTTACGTTCTCTGTCAGGCCTTTTTAACTACACTTAGTATTAATACCTCAATATCGTATTGCGTTACTAATGGACATAATTAAACAGAATAAGACGCATAAAATAAGATAAGTGGCATAGGTTAAATGATGAAAGCATATTATTTACTTTTACCTTTACTGGTAATGAGCGCAGTTAATATTGGCTGTTCAAGCAATCCTTATGGTGACAGTTACGATGTTGCTGATACACGAAAAGTGCAGACCGTTTTTTATGGTGTTGTGGTTAGTGCCGCGCCTGTCAACATTGAAGGTGATAAAGGCAGCAGTGCTGTCGGTACAATTGCAGGTGGCGCAGTGGGTGGCATATTAGGTTCTAAAATCGGCGGTGGTTCTGGTTCAGATATTGCGGCAATCGGTGGGGCAATTTTGGGGGGTGTTGCAGGCAATAAAGCCGCACAAGGGATAACTAAACGTCACGGCGTTAATTTAACCATCAAACTTGATTCCGGTAAAACGATAGCCGTGGTCCAAGAAGTAAACCCTAATATGTTATTTAGAGCGGGTCAGCGGGTCCAAGTAAACCAGCAAGGAGGCACTGCGCGGGTTGTGCCACTTAATTAATCACGCAATACCACACAGCCCTTGCAAATAGTATTCAACTGATCACGAATTATTTAAGACTCTCGTAATAAGCAGATACATTGGCAATATCATCATCCGATAATGCCATAACCATGCCTTTCATCGTTGGATCTTGACGCTTACCTGATTTAAAATCTTTCAGCTGTTTAACCAAATACATTGCTTTTTGCCCCGCTAGGTTCGGGTACATAGGAACCGATGAGATCCCCGTAACACCATGACAGGCCATACACATACCGGTTTTAGCTTTACCAGCCTCTATATCAGCAGCTAACGCTGGTATTGTAAACATTCCGGCTAATATGAATAATGTTATTTTCTTCATTTATTTCCTCTTTAATTCAGGTCTTAAAAGAGGGCTGTTACCAGCCCATTATTATCTACACAATATTCCGCGGTGCAAAAGAGAAAGCACGGAATTCATGTTTATATTTAGACTCACCAATCTTCTTAATTTTAGATACACCCATTTTAAAGTTGTAGTTACCACTGATTTGGTCAACAACTCGCGTGGTGAGTGAGTTTGATGGCTGACGCATATCAATCATATTGGCATACAGCGCACCTTGCTTGGTTGCTGATGTAACAATCGCCACTGCAGTAACAGCCGCTTTATCGAGTTGAATGTGCCCATTCTTCATCAAACTGCTAAATTGAAAATCATCACCTTTTACACCCAGGATGGTGTCTTTGAAGTTAGCCACACGCTCTGAATACATCATCACTTGATCGCCAGATTCAATGCCACGCTTCTTAGCATCCTCAGGGTGTATCTCTACCCAGTTTTCAGGCCAACGTTGTTGGACATATGCACGACGCTCCACATCATCAAACCCAGACTGCCAGATTTCGTTAACGCGCCCATTAGAAAACCACAGTTCATCTTCTTTTGGCTGTAACCAAGCATAAAAATCACTAAACAGATCCCAAGGGTGTTTCTGCAAATTGACCTTACCAGTTTGGCTATTAAACCCGGTTAGTTGTTTCTTGAGTACGTTCTGACCTTGCGGTCCATCTGCTAAGCCTTTTTTAGCCAATGTTTCAGCGGTCATTTCGGTATCATGTAAACGTTTAGTACCGACTAGCTCTTTGGTATCGTAGTTATAGAACACAGGTCCTTGGATACCTTCAGTCCCATACTCTCGCAATTTCTGATGTAAGGTTTTGCCTTCAGCATGCGCGGCAACTTTAATCATATGGAAATCTTTACGACTACCGCGACTAAAACGCGATGCTTCTTCTGCTACATCATTAGACGTTTCCCAATCAAAGCCATCAAAGCCCATACGTTTAGCTAATTGACCGACAATCCACCAATCTGGTTTTGCTTGCCCTGGTGCATCATTAAATTTTTGATAAAGACGCAGACGTCGCTCACCATTAGCACGCATGAAGTCCACTTCTCCCCATGTTGCGGCAGGGAAAACAATATCAGCAAATTTAGCACCGATTGGATCGCGCAAATAAATGTCTTGGTTAATAACCACCATGCCACCAGAGTCGGCACGTTTTTTCAAAGTATCGATGATCTCTTGCTTGTCATAGCTATAGACTTGATGAGGATTGGCAGTCACTAATTCCCAAAATTTCTTCTGCAGGCCTTGGCTGCCACACATAGATTGGATCCAAGTGGTACCAATAACATGGGCAAAACGAGTATGACCTGAATATAAATAACGGTCAGTATCGAGTGCTCTGCGACGACGACCCGGTACTTTTTCAGGTGATTTGTTACGAGGTAATTTACCGCCTGATTGACCACCACGTTGGTGACCACCAAAACGGCCAACAACGCGCCCTTCACGACCACCAGCACCAACTACCGTTGCTAAGGTTGAAATAGCATTGGTATTAGCGGTATTGTTTGACCAGTAAAAGCCTTTCTCAATACCAATCGATGTTTTTGGACGCACACCATTTACTGGTTTAGCCATCATTTCAGCGGCTTTATAGATCTTAGCTACATCAATACCGGCCATTTTCGCCGCGTATTTCGGATCAAACTCGTCTTGTGCTTGGTTCCATTTTTTATAATCATCAAAGCCGTCAGTTTGGAATTTGCCCCAAGTGGTACGCCACTGCCAAGGTGTATTACGAGTACCTTGACCGAAACCAGAGTTAGACTCCCATTTATTATTTACCCATTTATCAATCCATTCATCATCTTGCCAACCATTGTCCATGATCACACGTAATATCGCGCCAATAACAAGGTTGTCAGAACCAGGGTTAAGGTCGATATGTAAGCCGCCATGTTTCTTCATGTAAGCAATACCGGCTGTTTCTCTTGGATTTAAGATCACCGTTTTCATACCGCGTTGAATAGCCGGCATCATAAACTGGGTAAACAAAATAGTTTTGGTTTCATACGGGTCAGTACCGCAAACCATTAACGTGTCCGCAGCGCCCCAATCATCATAACTTGGACCAAAGTTATCAAAACCAGCATCACGGAAACCAGGTGTAGAGGTTACATCTGACGGTGTATCATGGAAACTGAAATTAGCCGTATTCACATGCCGTAATGCATATTTAGTAATGGCATAGGTATTTTCAATATATTGATACGAGAAGGTTTTCACGCCATAAGCATTAGTACCATGTTTATCAATCACGTAGCCACCTACTTCGGCAGCAATATCTAAGGCAAAGTCCCAAGGCACAGGCTGTAAGCTACCGCCGATACGCACTAACGGTTGCGTTAAGCGGTCGCGCGTTCCCGTTGCAGGGTTATACACCTTTTGTGCTAACAGACCACCACGCATGGACGAGTCACCCATTTTATTGACCACGGTACTGTCTTTGTCTGGCACTATAATAATGTGATGTGGCTTGCCCAAATGCATCACCATATTATGTTGCGATGGTGCAACCCAAGCTTGTAATGGCGCGCTGGGGAAATCTATACCAAAGGCATTTTCACTGGCTTTTTGACCGCCATTGGCTTTTTCTATTGGCCAACGGTAAACCTTGTAACCGCAAGCAACAATACAATAATCACATGCTGTGGTAATGACTTCTGCGTTTGTTGGTGGCAACGGTGCATGGTCTTCTGGAATATAAAAATTAGTAGTCATAATTAAGCCCCCTGCATAGCAATAATATTATCGGTACGGCCAAACAACAGGCCCATAATACCCACGGCATAAATGTCATCACCATCTTGCTCAAGCAATACTTGCGGAAGACTTTCATACGCTTGACCCGACACAATAATACCGTGACGACGTAGATCAAACGTTGATAAATGGAATGGGCATTGCCCTAATACACGATGCTCGCCCACCACTTTATATTGACCATCAAGTGGCCCACCTTGGTGAGTACACATTAATGAAAATGCAACAATATCTTGTTTATTACCAAGACCACCGCCTGCTTTAACGCCCATTTGAGTAATAATGGCACGTGAATTAGGGCCATTATCCGGGTAGTTAAAGTTAACAGGCTCATTCAGTTTCAACTCGCTGACTTTAGCAATTAACTGTCTTGGATAACCTACAACTCGCGCCTGAACACTTTGCGCTTGTGCAGTACCAGGGAATAACGATAAAGAAACCACACTTGCGGTACTTGCCAATGCACCGGTATACATTAAGAAATCACGACGTGAGACCATGCATTTTTGATGTTCTTCTGCACTTTCAGTCTTCATTTTTTCTTTACGCTCTGCATTGCGTTTTTTTCTGTCAAAAATCATTTTGTCGCCTCCGCAAGTTGTTGCTCGGTGAATAGACGCTGATAAGGGGGTAATACTGGATAATCCATAGTGATACGCTCGCCAGAGAAAGCATCTAGAAATGCTAGCAGGTCCGATTTTTCAGTTGCGGTTAAACCAAGAGGTTTAATCAACGCACTTTTCGTCGCAGGATAACCAGTCGAACGGCCATCGGCAGCAATACCACCACGGTCGTAGAAATCAACCACATCGGCTAATGTTGCTAACGTACCATTGTGCATATAAGGGGCGGTATATTTGGTATAACGTAAACTTGGGGTACGGAATTTACCCTTCATGTCTTTACGTTTACCGCGGAAATAAACACCCGGGTCGGCTTTGGTTTCACGATACATTTTCTCGTTAGAACCTTTCGCATAGAGTTCATAACGGAAAGTGATCTGCGCAAGTGCCTCTGAATCCCAACGCAAATTAGTGGGCACACCGACATTGTAGTATTTCTGATCACTGGCTAATGCACTGTTATGACAAGCAATACATTGTGCTTTACCTTCAAATAAGGTCTTACCCTTGAGTTGCTGTGCCGATAACGCCGTTTCATCACCCATCAAATAGTTATCTAACGGCGTGTCCGTTTGTACTAGTGTACGTTCAAATGCCGCCATGGCTTTCCAAACATTACTGACCTTCGGATAGTTATCACCGAATACCTGATTAAAACTAGTCACGTATTCAGGAATAACGGCTAAACGCGCTTCCATAATGTCATCTTCGCCATTGCCAGCAACCGCACCTTTTGCAGCACTCTTAGCTTGACCTTCTAACGACTTACTCGAACCCGCCCAGAATAAATTGCCGTAATAAGCAGAGTTAATGATGGTTTGGCTATTACGCCAATGCACAGTACCCGGATAACCAATAGAAAGATCCGTCGGTACATCCCAACCTAATGCTGGATTATGGCAAGCAACACAAGCGGTTGAGCCATCACCACCAATACGGCCATCAAAAAAGAGCTTTTTACCAAGTTCGATTTTCTCGGCTGTCATAGGGTTATCAGCTGGAACTGGTACTGCACCTAATGGCGCTAATGCCGGCAGTGTCATACCATTTAGTGTAATAGGCTTTAATGATGCGGCGACCATCTCTGCCGTAATCACATTTTTATCTGCCTTAATGTTCTTATCGTCTTGCTGCGCACACGCTGGAACTGTCGTAATTGTCAGCAATAACGCGGCCATAGTAGACAAGTTGATTTTATTGCTCATCTCGTCCTCCTTAGTTTTTAGCATTTTGCCAATCGGCAATCGGTGCGTAGTTATAATCAGACTGAGTCCAAACGTGCTTTTCAGTCGTTAATGGTTCACTTGACAATGACTTCAAGAATGCAACCAAGGCTTTTTGCTCTTGCCATGTTAGGTTTAACGGTTTCAAACGGCTGTCTTTGTTACTGTCCTTGCCACCACCGGTATTATAAAACGCCACCACATCTTCAAGGGTTTCCATCACACCATTGTGCATATAAGGTGCTGTTTGTTTCAATTCACGCAGTGTTGGGGTCATAAATTTACCCATATCAGAACCATCGGCTTTATGCGTTTGTACATGCGCGCCGACATCGCGTTTTAAGTTCATGTAATTTTCATTACCCATGAACATGTTAAATGCGATAAAGGTTTGATGACGTAGCGGATCACGGAAGATATCGAAGTTTTCTTCAACGCCGGTATTGTAAGGCTTGCCATCACTTAACAAAGGACCATTGTGGCATTGCACACAACCCGCTTTACCGGTAAATATCGCTTGGCCTTTAAGGGCTAATTCGGACATTTCACCTTTATCAAATGGCGTAGTATTCGAGGTTAACGTTTTGAGAAATTCAGGAATGGCTTTACGGATAGAACCGTTAGAAGGCTCACCATAACCCGCGGTTTTAAACATGCTCACATAAGTAGGATCTTGTTTAACACGCTCTTGCATTAGTCGCATGTCCATGTTCATTAACCAATCTTCAGTTAACATCTCACGCGTTACATCGTTTAAATTAGTACCGAGACGCCCGTCATGAAACCACACTTGTTTATAAGCTGTGTTAATTAAAGTCGGAACATTACGAAAACCTTTACTGCCAGGATAAGCAGGCGCTAACGCATCAGGGTGAGAGAAACCATTGTCAGGTTGATGGCATGATGCGCAAGATAGCGCCCCGTCACCGGACAAACGTGTATCATAAAATAGACGTTTACCTAGTTCTGCTTTTGCGGCATTCACTTTCAATGTTGGTAATGCACCAAACTCACTGGTATGAGTCGCGGCCCAGCTAGAAAATGATAACGAAATAGCAGCAGTAAGGATCAGCGTTTTTTTCATTATAAAGCTCCTTTGCTTCCTATCGATTGGAATAACATTAATCATAATGGGGTATTTGCATAAACTAGGCCAAAACAACAAAATTAAATAAAGCTACATATAACAGCAACTTAAGCAAAAGCGTGAGCGACTTAACATCACGATTTCTGTAACGTTTTATTAAATAATTAAATGTGTAATTGCATGAATCGTTAAACTGTAGTCTTTATATTTTAAATCGTTAGAACATGGATTTTCCTACCAAACCGCACTGGCACTGGCTGTATAGCAAATAACACATTTAGGCATGTTTTATGCTACATACCTTGTATAGATAAATGCAGAGAGAGTGAATCGAATGACACCTAACATGACACAGACAGATGCAGCTATTAATGAATTAAGTAAATTACTGGAAACTGGTGACGAAGCGCAGCGTTGCTATTCTGCCCGTGCAATCAATGAAGCGAAAATAACCACGGTTAACCCACAACTAAATGCGTGTTTATACCATCAAGACCCAGACGTTGTTGCTGATGCAGCAACCGCGCTTGCGACTGCATGTGCAGGTGATTTAGATAGCTTGCAAGATGTGGCAATGAACCATCCGGATAGTGACGCACGATTAGCCGCACTGACTGCAATCACAAAACAGTACGATAATGAAAAACTTCGTGTAGTAGAAATATTAACTAAGTTTGCGCTAGGGCGTGACGCCGACGATGATTGGGGCTTAAGTGGTGGCTGGGATGATTGGTGGGATCTACAGTTAACCGCTGTACAATTATTAAGTTCAATTCAAGCTGAAAAACAAGTCAACTTATTCAGTGACTTGTTCATCGAATTATTAGATCAAGACCCTGAACCTGAACTTGAGCTCGCATTATATCGCGCGTTGGTCGATTTTAAGCCGAAAATATTACTGCAACATTGGGCTACAGCGAGAAAAATGAAACAACGAAGACTTGCTCGCGCGTTTGCAACAAGTGCAAGTTCAACAGCAATAATACATATGGCAGCATGCTTACGCTGTGATGATGTTGAAATCAAAAAGATCGCCATTAAAGCGCTGACAACCTATGGTTCAGAGCAAGAATTAGAGCTGTATTTAGACGATATAATTCAGTGTTTAAGTGACTGTGATTCCGGTGTACAAGAAGCAGCTAAATCAGCGTTAAACCAGCTCAATCAACTAGATATTTTAGCATCCACAAAATTAATTCAATTCATCAAAGACGCACCAAATTCAAGTTTACCAAATTTGATCCTATTACTTTCTCGACATGATGATTTAACCGAAGCAGATATTTTGTTGCTACAGGAGTATCTTGCACATAAAGATAGTAATATCAAAATTGCGGCCATTAGTTTCTTCTCGAAATTATCAGAAACACAGATCTTAAGTTTCTCCGAACACTACTTAGCGGCATTAAATACTTGTTTAGCCGCAATACAAGACCGTCATTTACCTCTGTATCAGCGTGCACAATTACTCCGACAATTAAGCCAATTTAAACAACATGCAAACCTGTCATTCCCTATCTTAAAAGCACTGCTGGAGAATGATGAAACCGATGTTGCCCTACGCCAATCCGCATTAGAAGCCATCACTAGCGAAACAAATGATGATAGTAAAAAATGGCTAAAACAGCTGTTACTTGGTCTCGCCTCACAAACAGATACCATTGCCATTACTCAGATTGATGACACTGATGGTGAAAACAGTGATAGCCAGCCTGAAAAAACAGAAGGTCGCATTAAGCTAGAAGCACTATTAGCTAAGCATGGCGATAAATTTCCTGAAGACCACGGGTTTGATAACGCCCCTGTATCAACACTGGCAGCAATTCAGCAATCTAATATTGAAGCAACGCTATTATCGGCTGATGACAAACCCGATGATCAAACCTTGCTGGAAATGATTGACGACCTCGATGATGAATTTACCGCCTACAGTAACATTGTGCGCGACCATCTCGATACCAGTGAAAACCTGGCATTAAACCGTAAAAAAATTGCCCGCTTGCCACAAACTGACAGCAAACTCTTAGCAATCAGAGCCCTCGGCCACAGCAAAACAGAATCTGCAGCAGGCTTGCTGATTGAAGCAATGCTAGGTGCGACGCCGAAAGAGCAGCATGAACTTTTTCAAGCGTTAACCAATATAGCCAAGCACCACGACTACAAAGTATTGAGAAATGGGATTGGTGCCGCCGGTTATACTCTGCATTATGGTGATCCATTATGTAAACAATCTGCTGGCCAGTTTTTAAGTCACATGCCGCTAAACAAAGCCTTGCCAATATTACTTGTTGGCGCTGATGACGAGAATGAACATGTTCGAGTCTGTAGCTTAACAGCACTCAAGGTACAATTAGAAAGCAAACGATTATTACAGCGCCACAAACAGCAAACCTGTGACATTATCGCCAAGAAAATACACGATCCAGCCGGCGGAGTTCGTAAGTTAGCACTGCAAATTTTAGCTAAGATTGATTTATCAAAATACTTACCCGTATTAATTGAATTAGCAGTAAGCGATCAAGAAAGTAACGTGATCGCAGCCCCCTTGTTCCTCGCTAAGCAACAAGAAGCACTGGCAATTTTAACCAACAATATTGCTGAATATACCGATCATCGACAACCATTAGCGATCCAACTTGCAGGCCGTTTACTTGCATTCACTGCATAACATGACATAGCGCAATTAATTAATTGATTTAACGTAAGTATTATCGATGGCACCGAGATTAGGTGCCATTTTTTGTTACACTTATTTAGCCATGTAACTGGCAGTAATTGCTTGAAATTGATCTTTTATGCGAACTGAATACACGGGTATAAAATGGACATAACCTCAAACCACAAAAAATTCACTAAAGACTTAGCCTATTGGTTATTACCTTGCTGGTTAGTCATTTTTATTGTCATGATGATCCACTACTCGCTAAATATTGCAAAGGACAAGCAGTACTCATTACACAATGAACAAGTCATTGTTGAGTTAATCGAAAAACTGCTGAATGATAGCCTAAATAGCATGACATCCGATGCTCTCATGCTGTCTTACACTGCTAAACAGATATTAATCGATGACAGTGATACCGCACCGTTAACCAATTATTTTATTGAATTAAGTAAAAATGATGATAATTACGAGCAAATTCGCTTTATAGACATGCAAGGTTACGAACGTATTCGCGTTAATAATATCTCGAATAAAATTTACACGGTTGATAACCAAAACCTGCAAAATAAATCGAAACGTTATTACTTCCAAAAGACCATGCAACTAAGTCAAAGCAATGTCTATATATCGCCGATGGATCTTAATATCGAAGCAGGTCAAATCCAACAGCCGCTTAACCCCACTATCCGTATTGGCGTGCCAGTATTTAATACCCAGAATGAAAAAGTAGGTGCGATAATATTAAATTACAAAGGCCGTAAACTGATTAATCGCTTATTACATATCTCCCCCAATTTTATTGAGCATTTATACATACTCAATGCTGAAGGCGTCGCGATTATTCAACCGGTCAAATCAGCACTATCTACGCTTACATCGCAAAATAACTCATCTGATACACCACAGTCTTTCCAATTCAATACCAGCAAACAGCTGAGTGCCGAGTTAGTCGAACTCATGAGCCTAAAACATCAAGGCCAGTTATTGTTTCAAGATAGCTACATCACCTTCACGCAAGCCTTTTCTAATCGCAGTGGCCGTTGGACAATTGCTTCAGTATTTCCCAAGCAACGCTTTAATTTAGCCCGTATCGCCTTTGCTGACAATTACATGCTGCTATATATCACCTTAACGCTGATCCTCAGTTTCTTCATTTTTCTGTTCCGCTATCATTATCAACAAACCAACAACTTACGTGAACAACAGGCATATGATAAACAATTTAGATTAACATTAGAGAACATCCAATTTATTGCGGTATCAATTAACAGTGATGGCATCATTACTTTTTGTAACGACTTTTTCTTAAACTTGGTCGGTTATCAAAAGCACCAGGTCATTGGCAAGTGCTGGGTGGATACTTTTATTCCGCAGAAACTACAACAGCAAGCTGCGGAAGCGTTGAAACAAGCGTTAGTACAAGAGCTAGATCAAGCCAAAATTGAAACTGTAGTACAAACACATTCCGGTGAAGTGGTGTTGGTAGCATGGAGCAGTACCTATTCTAAAGCTCACGGAAATAATCTCGCCACGGCCACCTTCATTGGTGAAGATGTAACAGAGCATAAAATGGAGCAGGACCAACTCCAGCGCTTAAGTCACGCCGTAGAGCAAAGCCATAACTCGGTCATGATCACCGAGGTTACAGGTGAGATCATCTATGTAAACCCTGTATTTTGTGAGCTCACAGGTTATCAAAAACAAGAAGTGCTGGGTATCACACCCAAGTTTTTACAATCAGGTGAAATGCCAGAAATCGGTTATGACAGCCTTTGGAAAACCATCCAACGTGGTGATGAATGGCGCGGTGAATTCCATAATAAGAAGAAGAATGGCGACTTGTTCTGGGAACGCGCCCGCATATCACCAGTAAAGGACAGTGCTGGCAATGCCTTGTATTTTGTTGCGGTAAAACAAGATATTACCAAAGAGAAACAGCTTGCCCATGAAATGCAGGAACAGGAAGCATTACATGCAAAACAAGACAAGCTAGCGGCAGTAGGTAAAGTGGTGAACATGATCGCCCATGATTTAAGGAATCCGCTGAGCTCAATCAAAATGGCATTGCAGATTTATGCACGTAAAGAACAAGATGAACTGTTTGATATCTCACTTGAGCAAGTGCGTTACATGGAAGCAATTTTGGAAGACTTACTGTCCTACTCTAGACCTGAACAGTTTAAACCTGAGTGGCTTGATTTAAATAAATTAGTTGAATTTACAGTGAACAGTCAACGTCGTCTCGCGAAAGAAAAAGATGTGGCGATAGAGTTCAGCTACCCGCATAACTTACCGACTGTATATGCCGACCCAATCAAATTACGCCAAGCACTGCAAAATTTGATTGTTAATGCGATTCAGGCGGCAGAAACTAGCGAGCAAGCTTGCCCTTTAGTAACGGTCACGACTAACATCTTACTCACTGATTCCAACTCGATGATCTTAATTGATATTACCAACAATGGAAAATCAATCGACCCTTGTATGGTCAATAAAGTATTTGAACCTTTTTATACCACCAAGGCAAAGGGCACAGGTTTAGGTTTGGCTATCGTGCAAAAGATCATTGAAAGTCACAAAGGCAGTGTACGCTTAAAACCCCTCAATCCTATTGGTACTTTAGCGCAGATACAATTACCCTTATCTAGCCACATAAATGCACCAATTTCATCAATTAAGGACGTAGTGAACGAATATGTGTAAATTGCTTATCGTCGACGATGACAAAGGTATCCGTCGTACGCTTGAATTACATTTTAATACACAACAACATGATGTTAAAACAGCGAATAGTGTCGATGACGGCCTCGCTATCGCGCAAATTTTCTCTCCCAACATCATAATTCTTGATATTCGAATGGAAGGTAAGTCTGGTTTAGAAGGCATCAGTGAATTCAAACAACTCTGCCCGAATGCACGCATCATAATGATCACAGCCTTTCATGATATGCAAAGTACCATTGAAGCGATGCAAAATGGCGCGGATGAGTATATTCATAAACCCTTAGATCTTGATGAAATTGATGCCGCTGTTGACTCAGCCTTACAATCGCAAAATAACAGTAACCTTGATGCCATCAATATTCCAGACAGCAGTGGTAACTCTATTGTAGGTTGCTCCAAGGCCATGAAAGAGATATTCAAAAACATTGGTCGCGTGGCAATGACCAAGGCATCCGTCATGATCACGGGAGAGTCTGGTACCGGTAAAGAAATGGTGGCCAAAGCCATTCATAATGCAGGCAATAAAACAGCGCAACCTTTTGTCGCAATCAACTGTGCAGCCTTAGTCGAAACCTTGCTGGAATCAGAAATGTTCGGCCATAAGAAAGGCTCCTTCACTGGTGCAGTGAACGATCAAATGGGTAAGTTCGAACTGGCGCAAGATGGCACCTTATTTTTGGATGAAGTGGGTGAATTAGCGGGATCTATTCAAGCTAAGTTATTACGCGTTCTGCAAGAGAAAGAGTTTACGTCTGTAGGCGGCAAGAAACCACAAACCACTAATGCGCGAATAATCTGTGCCACCAATATTGATTTCCAACAGGCAATTCAAGATAAAACCTTCCGTGAAGATCTATTTTATCGCTTACAAGTAGTACGTATTCACATTCCGCCACTGCGAGAGCGTAAAGAAGATTTACCCATTCTTATCCCTGCCCTATTGGCACGTATTAACCGTGACTTAGATACTCAAATTAATCAGGTGGCCCGTGATGCGATGGAAGCGCTTTGCGCCTACGATTGGCCGGGTAATGTGCGAGAACTAGAAAACTTGCTGACCAAAGCGATGGCGTTATGCCCAGGAAAAATACTCACCCTAGATCTGTTTGAAGGCATTACTTCACAATCGACAGACATTGATGGTGATAGCTCTGCTAATTTAGACCAGTCACCACAGCAGGATATCGCCGACTTAAGCCTGCAAGATCTTGAATTGCAGTATACAGTAGAAGTTCTCGAACGTGTCGCAGGCCATAAAGGTAAAGCGTGTGAGATTTTAAAGATCAGTCGCCCTAAACTGCAGCGTATTCTTGATCGTATTGAAGCTTAAAACTTGTTTCGTAGACTACGATACTTCTCCAGTAAAAAGAGCTAGCCAATAAAAAAGGATTAATCCCACATCTGTGATTAATCCTTTTTGCTAATCGTAAACTTAAATTGCAGTTACATTAGTAGCGCAAGGCCCTTTTTGCCCGCTACCCACTTCAAACTCCACTTTCTGGCCATCTTCTAATGTTGCATAACCAGATGTTTGAATTTCGGAATGATGCACAAACAAATCATTACCGCCTTCGTCAGGGGTGATAAATCCAAAACCTTTGTCTGCATTAAACCACTTAACTGTACCTCGACTCATAACGCTTTTTTCCTCAACTCACTTCATGACTGAATTAAGCTTAGTAGAGGCGTACTTTTTGTCCAGTTTAGTTATATTCAGTTCACTATTTGTGGGCAAGATTTTCACTATTAAATCTTTGAATTGCAGCTATGAACAAAACTAACAGTCTCATTTAAGCACAATTTATAAACAACAAAACAGAAAATATCGGCTTTATATCTACTTATCGGATGGAAAATCTTATTTTTATGGAGCTTTATGAATATTATTATTAATATCTAAATTCATTAAATTATGTAGTGTTTTGTTATACCAGAGGCGTGACAATGAGAGAAGTTAACTTCAGAACCATAGATAAGCTGTTTATTAAAATGAACATTACAGATAAGTTTTGGCTATTATTCATTATAATATCAACTACTTTCATTGGTTTTTCTGCCAGCCATTATTACACGACCATAGCTCAAATCGATGCAGCAAGCCATCAGCAGGCACAAACCCGACTCACGTCTACAGTGGATGCTCTGAAAGGGGCTGGTTTAAACGAAAATGATTTACACAAAGCGCTTTTACAGCAGAACATTCAAGTGCTTAGTCAGCCAGTAAAAACGACGATACGTGACAATGAAATAACAGTATCGCAACCTTTGGGAACTAATTATGCGGTGCTCACTCATTCCGTGGATAATACCGAAGTACAGAGTCAGGCGTTCCTTAATTTTTCACTTTCTCTATTTCCATTACCGCTAATTGGGCTGTTTATCTATTGGTTGGCAACACACTTAAGCGGTGCCCTGTGGGTTCTGCATCAAGCGACCTGCCGCATTGCTAATGGCGATTTGACTTCGCGTCTTGGCTTTCATGTTGGCCGTGATGAGTTTGGCGTGATCGGTTTCGAGCTAGATCATTCAATGGACACGATTAGTGAATTAGTCGAAACAGTTAAAACCAGTACCACCACTTTTCATCGGACTACGACGACATTTGAAAAAGATGCTCAAGATTCAGCACAACAAGTTAATCAACAATATGCCTCAGTTGATTCAGTAGCCACCGCAATGGAAGAAATGTCGGCTACGGCAAAAGAGATCGCAGGTTTTGGTTTACAGGCTTCCCATCAGGCTGATAGCGAAACAAGCAAGATTAGACAAAGTAACGAAAGAGTTCAGGATGCTATCTGCATGGTTACTGAATTGTCTGAGAACACCAATGCGGCTTCACTATCTGTGGTTAATTTAAATGAAAAAATGACTGAGATTGATAATGTGATAGTCACTATTAATGGGATATCTGACCAGACCAACCTGTTAGCGCTGAATGCTGCAATTGAAGCTGCTAGAGCGGGTGAACAAGGTCGCGGTTTTGCTGTTGTTGCTGACGAAGTTCGTACCCTTGCAGGACGTACACAACAGGCTACCGTCGAAATACGGGATATGATTGATAAGTTGCAAGCTGAAACTCAGGATATTTCAAAAATCACAACAGAAACCTTAGATCAAGCCAATAAAAGCCGAGAAATAATTACTGAAATTGGTGCTGATGTGAATGAGATTGCTGAATCAGCTCAGGCAGTGATGGATATGAGCACTCAAATTGCAACTGCCGCAGAGCAACAAACATCGGTGGCAAATAACATTGCATCCGACCTGAGTGACATTCGCTCACAATCAAGCGTTTTGCTTACTGCAACGCAATTATCAGTTGCCGGTATTCAAGAGCTTGTAGATGCCTCAGAGTCATTAGGCGGTATCTTAAAGAAGTATCACACCTAAAATTACACAATGCGGCTGATATAAAATTCAGAACAAAATTATGGTTCGCAACGCAAGGTCTAGCGAACTATAATTTCCGCCAGTGATTATTCCCAAGCATTTGTATTACATAGATAAATTTTCATATAGAATAGAAGATTTAAAGTTTTTCGTGCCCTCTCTTTAGATATGTAATATCCCGTAATATTTTTCATTCACAAACACCGCTATAGTAAATCCACGTTGTGTGTTGAGTCGATTAATTAATTCAACCTCAAGGACTTGTAGTTAAATTAAATAGCAAGGATGGTGGGATATGAAATTATCAAAAACAAAAAGCACGAATAATTTTTATGATGAATTATTACTAATTAAAGCTGCGCATAACGGAGACATTGATGCCGAAGATATGCTCTATTCCTACCATAAAAAAATGCTAGAGCGAACACTGTATAAATATAAATTCATACATGTAGTTTTGGATGATTTACCCAGCCATATAGAATCAAGCTATCGGATGGCTATCCATAAGTACGACATTGAATCCAATGTTAAATTTATTAATTTTGCATCTTGGTTTATTAAAAATACTTTGGAACGTAAATGTCCAGTTTTATAGGTTATTTGGTCGAGGCATCAAACACTCCAACAAGGTTTCCATTGTGACAACAGAATAAGTGTTACCAGCATTACTTAGTCTCTACAAAAACAACTAATGTAGTCATACAGTCAGGGGGCTATTAAACTGGATACAATAAATTCCAGACCTTGTTCTACACACTTCAGTTCATTTGACCTTAGTAAAATCGTTGAATGATAATTTAGAGCGGCGTTATTTCAATATTTTTCTAGTATTTCCCTTAAGATTTTTAAACCCTGTCAGATTTAAACCGCTAACAGGGTCATGTTTAAAGTCGATTAAAGCACGATAATCCTATCCTCTTAATCAAACCAATTCCAAATCTATCCAAGTATAGTGTCCTTCACTATTCAGCTCGCCAGTTTTAATCTCAATGGCTTCTGAAAACAATGGGCTATCAAATACAAAAGTATGGAATTCACCGTTCTCACCACAAGGATCGATACCCTCTGGTAAGCTGGCAATAAATGCTTCGTCAAAAACTTTACCGACATACTCATCAGATAAACGGCGTGGGTCAACACAGGTAATAATCGCTTTCTGGCCACCAGCCAACATATCGTTTGCAAGTTGCTGAGTATCAAGTTCCCACAATGGGAAAATAGCTTCAATACCAGTGCTAACAAGATTGTTCACTCGGTAGTTTTTAATATCATTTAAAAACAGATCGCCATATGCAAAGTTAACCACCCCACGCTGTTTGGTCTTTTCAACAAACGCGTCCATTATCGCTTCATATTCAATATTACTACACGGATAAGGAATCTCGATAATATCTAAAGGTAAGTTCATTGCCGCTGCCTGACGCTGTAGCAACTCGATACGCACAGAGTGCACCGCGGTACGTTGATATTGCGCATTGACCGAACAAAAGATTCCGACGATCTCAATTGATGGATCATTCGCTAATTGCAAACACGTCCACGCCGCATCTTTGCCGGTGCTCCACGACACTAAAGTTTTTTGTTTTTTCATATAATTTTACTATCCAACTGCTGAATTTCAGTCATTAGTACTTAAGTGCTTATTTATAAGCACAATGACGACAACCATTACCACAACAGCGGGCACGTTTTAAATGATACCACTCACTAAAAACATAACGGCCATCTTCAATAGTATAATCAATGTTCTCAACTAACTCTGTTTGATGTCGATACGGTTCAGCCAGTGCAAGGCGCGCTTTTGGTGAACCTGCTGCATTCAGCTGTTTAATGATCTCTACGCCGATGACCTTGGCTAAACAAACTTTACACAAACAATCACTCAAGGTACCTAGTGGCATAATCGCGGGTAAATCTTGACACCAACAACCACTCTCTTCGCTCGCCGACGCAACACCACAACCAAATTCGGCTTGGCATTCAGAGCATTGCTTAGCCATAGGAGCTAGCTCTCGAACTAAAATAGGCTCTACATTCTCTTCAATTTTTACACTTGTTTCATCAACCACTGATTTCGTCATACTTTCAATTTCCAAGTTGTACATTCTCACTTTCGTTTGCGTACTGCTGTTGCCATGTTTCAATGATAGCAACAAGTTGATCTAAACCATCAGTTAAGGCAGCAGGACCCGGTTGTAATATATTTGCTGATTTAACTTCAAATAATTGCTTGTTTTTAACTGCACTGATCTTGTCCCACCCATCACGGGCAGCAAGCTGTTCAGGCTTAAATTTACGTCCACACCATGAGCCTATGATGATGTCAGGATTCGCATCAATCACGATGTTCGGATCAGCTATAATACGGTTCTTCGCTAAAGATTCTTTAGCAAGCTCAGGGAAACATTCGTCACCACCTGCGATCTCAATTAGCTCTGATACCCACTGAATGCCCGACATAAGAGGATCATTCCACAACTCAAAATAGACTTTAGGACGCTTACTGTATTTAGCGGCATTCAATTTAATCCGCTCAATTTTGTTTTCTATATCTTGTAACCAAATCGCAGCTTTATCACTCGCGCCAACCAGACTTGCTAACATCATGATCATGTTAAACACTTCTTCAACCGAGCGCTGATTAAAAATATGCACAGCAATGCCCTGCTTGATTAATGCGCCAGCAATATCAGCTTGGATATCAGAAAATCCAAGAACAAGATCAGGCTTTAAATCAAGGATCTTATCTATCTTTGCAGAAGTAAATGCAGATACTTTAGGATGCGCTTGTCGCGCGTGCGAAGGACGAACAGTAAAGCCTGAAATACCGGCAATACGAGACTCTTCGCCCAGTATATACAACATTTCCGTGGTTTCTTCTGTTAAACAGACAATCCGTTTCGGGTAGTAGTCCTTCATTTTATTTAATCCGCAATTTGATTCTATTTGCGAAAGTATATCTTGTTTAGCAGAAACTGAATACCCAACAATTATAAGGTTATAGCGCATATAATTGTTGGGTGGTTTTAATTACAGGGAGCGTCACACTGACTATTCATGGTTAGCCAATTTAGCTAACCTTTAAAGGCCCATCACATAACCAAATGCAATAAAGCTAGCAACCACAGCCATGATCGGTAATTTCAATGTACGCAGTGCAAAGAAACCAACAATAACAGCCGCCATATCAACAGGACCCACTATCGCAGAGGTGAACACTGGCTGATACAATGCAGACATAAGTAGACCAACAACCGCTGCATTAATCCCCCATACCGCACCCGCTACTTTTGGTTTAGCAGCTAGCGACTCCCATGCACCATGGAAACCAAGTACTAATAAGAAACCCGGTAAGAAGATGGCAACGGTGGCAATTAACGCCCCCATCAATGGCGAATTAACCAACAAATCAGCACCTAAGAATGCAGATAACGAGAACATAGGACCTGGTACAGCTTGTGCTGCTGCGTAACCTAATAAGAAACGATCAGTATCAATCGCATCACCTAAGCCTTGTTGCAACATAGGTAATACCACGTGGCCGCCACCAAATACTAAACTACCCGATTGGTAGAAGTCAGCAAAGAGTGTTACCCATGTTGGTGAATTCGATAATAACGGTAGACCAGCAAACAATACCGCGAAGACCACTAATGGTAAGTAATTAATCCCACCTTTACCCGTAGGCACTGACGTAGATTCGCTAGGTTTTTTCAGCTGCATACCAATAATAGCGGCAGCAATAAGTACCATCATTTGTGTTAATAAACTTGGTACCATCAATAATACAGCCGCCGTGGCCACACAGATAGTGACCGTACTACGCTCTTTACAGAAACCTTTGTACATATTTAGCGTCGCATCAGCAACGACAACAACCGCTAATAATTTCAGTCCATGAGTTATATTCACTAACCATGCCGCATCTTGTGTCGCGTTGGTTGTTGCTAGGATATAAAGTAATAACACCGAAGGGAATGTGAATGCGATGAACGCGGTAAATCCACCGACAACACCAGCACGACGTAAACCGATTGCAAAACCGATCTGACTTGAACCAGGGCCTGGTAAAAACTGACTTAATGAGATTAATCTTGCATAGCTTTCACTATCTATCCACTTTAATTTTTGAACGAATGTTTTCTCGAAATAACCGATATGCGCAGCTGGGCCACCAAAACTGATCCACCCCAATGTAAAAAACTGCCAAAATACTTCTAAAACTTGCTTCATTACTTTGCCTTCTCTAGCTGTTATGCGCTTCAATTTTACGCGTCATTATTATATTTCAGTTTTATTGCAGTTATATGACAAAAGTGAAGGTTTGCAGCAAGTTATATGGCAAATAGCATCAAAAACACAAACAATGTAATGATTCTTTGTATTTAATCTGGGATGTAGCAGGTCTCAGCGGGATGCGCTTCATAACTCAGCGCCATTCTAGCAACGATATCAGCAGGTACATTATGCGTACTGGTAAACTGACCACGGCAATGAATGATGTGCGGCGTTATATCATAGCTTTCAGCAATATCTAACAATACAGTTAACTCCCATAAGCGAATGCTGGTATTACTCACAATCACAGATTTTCCTTGGCTTAGCGCGTTACGCATATTTAGCTGGCAGGATTCATGAGCACGTTTTATTTTACGTCCGTCATAGCAATACTGACCTTGTTTGTTGATGAAGTAATGGTCAGCTTCACAGTGCACAGCATTAGGTATCGATTCCATATAATGCTGAGCGAGTGTCGATTTACCCGACCCAGGGATCCCGCGGATGATAAGCAAACAAGGTAAAGACGGCTGTAATGAGAGTATTGACAGAGATGCTGGCATAAAGGCTGTAATGACAAGGATAAGTATGAAGCGTGTAAGTATAAGGCATCATGTTCTGCATGCAATATTAATTTATAGTATCCGATGTATCTATTTGGCAAACAACGCTCGCCCCTTAACCTGATTAAGTCTTTAATCAAACAATAGGATTAGTACTTACATCTAAAAATATAAATTTAGTGACAAAGCTTCGTGTTTTTTGTTTGATTTTTTATTTAAACACGGTTGAACTATTCCAATCATTTGATAACCAATACATAATCAATTAAATAATAGATATTTTTCATTAACCTAACCCATTTCAACAAATAAGTGACATCATGAACATTAAATTAATTTCAGGCGTGGTAATCGCCGGTCTTGCAGCTAGCTATGTTGGCGGTAAGTTTTACATGACAGACAAAGTAGCAAGCCAACTTGATGCCAAGATCATCGAAATGCAGCCAATGCTTGATGTTAAATATGGCGAGCTTAGTGTTGAACCTATTACTCAGAAAATCCAACTACATAACGTAGTACTGAGCCCAGCTGACGGCAGTGCTAATCCAATAACCATCAATGAAATAACAGTGAATGAACTGGATACTTCATCAGAATTCCCTGCAGCATTAGATCTTGCCCTGAGCGGGATTTCGTTGAGCATCGATGACATAGAACCAGAATCAGCAGATCAACTTAAAGCACTTGGCTACAGCGATGATCTGCTTATCAGCTTATCAACAAAATATACTTATGTTAATAACGTGATGGATTGGCAGTTTGGCTTAAGCGCACAAGATATGGGGAGAATGGAATACTCGCTTAATATCGCTAACTTCGAATTTGATCCTAAACAACCACTAACGCTGTTATTTGCTTACCCGAACTACCAGCTTAATTCAGCTGAGTTTACCTATACAGATCAATCTTTTGTTGAGCGTCTGATTAAACAAGAAGCGCAAAATTCTGAGACCAGCGTTGAAGAATTGAAACTGGCTATGTCAGACAAAATAAACGCAATGTTAGCTGCAGATCTTGAAACCAGCAATAATGAATTAAGTGATGCAGAAGTGAGCGTTGCAAAAAATGCAGCAGAAGCGTTCATTAAATTTATTAACGATCCGCAAAGTATCACTATTTCTATTAATCCAGAACAAGCAGTGACATTAGGTGAGATTACACAAGCTCAAAATGATCCAGCTAAGTTAATCTCCTTACTTAACATGGCGTTTAAAGCCTAGTTATAGAGCCTTATATTTAAGTAGCAATATAACAGGTGTCAGCTGGCTAACAGCCCGCTGACACCATTCTAGTCACACACTTGTGGTATAGATAGAATCAGCTTCAAAATCAAAATCTTCTTTTACCAAGTCATTCGCACACAGCTGCTCTCGGACTTGGCTCAAGCCATTACGGATGATTTGGCGGACACGTTCGCGGGAAATATCCATCAATTGTGCAATGGCTTCTAAACTCATTGGATCTTGCCCTTTAAACCCAAAGCGTAAGCGAATGATATTCTGGCTACGCACCGGTAAATATTCTAATAAAGCATCCATATACTCGTAATAATCACATTTTTCATAGCGAATATCCGGCTGGCAATCAACTTCAGCGGCAACCAAGTCTTTTAAACTCGCTAATAAGTTATCACCACTACGTACCTCTTTATCTAGCGAGCCTTCACTGAAATAGTGACCTAATATATTCAATACTTTACGGGGCGAAATCTTTAACTCTTGTGAGATTTTAGTAATACCCTCGTTGGTATCAAGATCAAGACCGAGTTCAGAAGACGCTTTCAGTATCTGTTTATAAACACGGGTAACATGAATGGGGATCCGGATCGTGCGAGAGTGGTTCATAATATACTGTTCGATGTTATTCCTTATCCACCAAACTGCATACGTCGAGAAGCGACAGCCACGTTCGGGGTCGAATTTATCGACCGCATGCATTAAACCTGTATTACCTTCTTGAATGATTTCATCCCAATCAAGTGAATAGTTTTGGTATTTCTTGGCCACCATAAGCACCAACCTAAGATTAGATTGGATCATCATATCTCGTGCAGTCTTATCTCCATTTGCTGCAGCAACCGCTGTATCGTATTCTTCCTGTTTAGACAATAGCTGACTAAACCGCTGTAGTTCATCAAAATACACATCAAGTGCGTTGCTTGTAATGTTACTCATTAATCATCCCTGTTTATGACCTAACTCGATAGTAACACATTAAGGTGACAGCTTGTTCTGTTTTGTTGTAGTTAATATCACCAAATAAATAGCAAAATAAAGTGTTAATCAATAATATAGTTTATAAATATAGGGAGTGAATACAGCTGCAGTTCAGAAGTACTTAGCTACATGATGATTGGCGATTCTTTATCTCGGTTAAGCGGGCAAGTTCGCCAGTAATACTGTCTAAGTTATTCTCTAAAGTAAGCGCTAAGATTTGCTGTGCCCAAGTTGCTAGCTGAGGATTTACTTGATAAAAAACCCATTGGCCTTGGCGTCTATCGACCACGAGCTTGTTACGACGTAATAATGCCAAATGACGGGATATTTTCGGTTGGCTTTGTTGCAATGCGTGCGTTAAATCACACACGCATAACTCACTCTCGTGCTGTATTAATAAAATACTTTTGAGCCTAGTTTCGTCCGCTAAGCATTTGTAAAACTGGATTAAATTCATATTCAAGGTTATATAAAGTGGCACAAGTTGTCACTCTATATAAACCTTGTTTAGCTGTCAAACAGTTCTAACCTGGTCGCCCGTCTACACGAGGCTTAATTAACATTGACGCATAATGAAATGCAAACAATCCAAAAGCAATTAACCAGAAAACAATGCTTAAATTAATGAAAGTAATATAATGTTGCATCCAAAATACCGGGCCTATTACACGTATAATTGTTGCAATGAAAATACTCAAAAAGCCCCAAAACATTGCTTTTGGTTGTTGCAGCATACGACCCGTATGACCCAGTGAAACTCGAGAGATCATTGCTAAAATTAATCCGCCCATGCCACCAACAGTAATTAAATGCCATAAATGACTAACAAATGGCACGTCAATAAAATAACTCATACCCACAGTGAATAGTCCCACCCAGATAAAGAATATAGCACCATGAATTGACCACAACAGTGGCACACCCAAGGTAATCCAAGGTTTCCAGCGGAACCAACGAATTGCTTGGCATACACCAGAGAGCAGAAATAAACTGCCAAATACAAATGCTGGTACGGTAAATAACGGCTGAAGTAATAACAACGCAGTAATGATAGCAAGACTACCTGTGGCCAATTTTTCTAACCATGGCAAGGGTAATACTTTTGTAGTTTTAGTACCATTCGCCGTAAACATAGGGACAACACGACCTGCCATCACCGACATTAAAACGGCCATCAAAGTTACCGAAGCATAAGCCGCTTGGCTAAGCGTCATATTCGCTAATCCTAATTTAGCCAAATGCATTTCAATGTTGGCGACAGTAAATAAAACCAATAAGGGTACAAAAAATAAATTTCGGTACTGTTTAATTTTAAACAAAGGTTTGCCTAAAATATAAGCGACAGCTGGAAGAAAACTTAAATCAATCAATATGATAACATAGTCATTTAATACGGTTGGTAAAAGCAGAACAACACGTCCAGCTAGCCAAAGTAGAAATAAACCAAGTAAAGGTAGACCCGAAACACCACGTATCCCAGTCCAATTTTGAATCGCCGTTAATAAGAAACCGGCAACGATAGCGCAACCAAAACCAAATAACATTTCATGAATATGCCACCATAGTCCACCGCCATAAGGCTGGAACGTGATATAGCCAGATAACATCGCTCCCCACAATAATAACGCGACCATGCTAAATAAAGCACCAGCTAAGAAGAAAGGACGAAAGCCAAGACGTAAAACTGGGAGGATTTTTTGTTCCTCAGCTAAGTCTGTAATTTGCATTGATTTAACCTTTTTAGTAATGATTAGTATTCAGTATATAAGGTAAAATAGGGTCTGTAATTGACAAAAGGCAAATACCCAACTCTTTTGGTCAGGTATTTGCCTTTACATTGATATAGTCAGAGTTTGTGAACTAGTGACACTATTTACCTGATACCAATTTAGATAATAACAGTAATAGCGAGTTCACTCTCTTCATTCCAACGATAATAAACATCAGCATTTGATTGCCCAAGTCGAGGTCGTTCGCAGACAGTTGTTGATATTTTTCCTTTTGCTATCCACCGAGCCAGCATCGCATCGATTCCGTCTTCGCTAATAGCAAAGGTTTTAGCCAATTCCGCGCGGCTGGTTTTGCCGTTAGCAACAAGATGATCTTTCAGACGTGTTAAAATCATATTTGCCCTGCTCCTCTTGTCGTTTTATTTTACTACCTTGTGTTTTCAGCAGCGCCATAACAACTAACATCAACACACTAAAGAAGCCTATCCAGCCCATACTTGATGTCGGATGAGCTGAGAACTCAACGATTTGATAGTACATAGTGGCAACAAAATAGCCTAAGAACATAGTCCAACCGGCAATGAATACTGCAAATGGACGACCAAATTCACGTACATAAGCGCCCATCGCCGCAGCACAAGGTGTGTATAATAGAATAAACAATAAAAAGGCAAAGGCTGCAGCGTCAGAGCCAAAACTGTCTTTTAAGTTACCAAAAATAGTCACATCTACTTCTTGATCATCTGCAACTGCATCCATGTCGGTTAAATCGCCAACATCAACACCCAGTGGATCCGCATAACTTAAGTCCGCAAGGTTTGCAGGGATAGATAAAACCGCTTCTTCTAAGCTGCCTAATAAGTCAAACTCAGCATCATCACCCTCCGCACTTGAGTACAAGCTATTCAAGGTGCCAATCACCGCTTCTTTGGCAAAAATACCGGTGATAATACCGACTGTTGCTTGCCAGTTATCAGCTTGAATACCAATAGGCGCAAGTAACGGGGTAGCGACTTGTGCAACTTGCGACAATACCGAGCTTTCAGTCTCTTCATTACCAAAGCTGCCATCTGTACCTAATGAATTGAAGAAGCTTAAGAATGCGACAACTAAAACAATAGTTTTACCGGCCCCAAAGACAAAACGTTTTAATTTTTGCCAAGTGATGATCAACATATTCTGCATTGTTGGTAATTCGTAATCAGGCATTTCCATGATAAAGCTATCGCTGCGGCCCGGGTATAGACTCCAGCGTAATATCAACCCCGTGAATACGGCAACTAAAATACCAATAATGTATAAAGCAAACACAATATTTTGGCCATGCTCAGGGAAGAATGCCGCCGAGAATAACGCGTAAACAGGTAATCGAGCTCCACACGACATAAACGGTGCCATTGCAGCTGCTAATCGACGTTCACGTTCATGCTCGAGTGTACGTGTTGCCATAATGGCTGGCACATTACAGCCAAAACCAAGTACCAGTGGCACAAATGCTTTACCCGGTAAGCCAATTCGTTGCATTACTTTGTCTAGTACAAATGCAGCACGCGCCATATAACCCGAGCTTTCAAGCAATGACAAGAATAAATATAAACAACCAATCACCGGAATGAAAGTAGCAACGGTTTGAATACCACCACCAATACCATTAGCAATAATAGTAACCAACCAGACTGGTAATACTCCATCAAGCAGATAATGGCCACCATCAACAAGCACACTGCCAAAGCTGATATCAAAGAAATCAATAAATGCACCACCAATGTTAATCGAAAACATAAACATCAGGTACATCACAGCAAAAAAGAACGGAATGCCAATGTATTTATTCAATACAACTTGATCGACTTTATCACTAAATGAACGACTTAATTTACCTTCTTGACGACGTACTTTATTACATAGCTGGTGTAGGAAAGTGTAACGCACATTGGCAATATGAAAATCGGTTTCAATTGACTCCGCCACTTTATTCTTAATCTCTGACACCTGGATAAGAATATCAAGGCTTAACAAATCACTCACCAAACTGTCATTTTCTAATGCGCGAACTGCTAGCGATCTTGGCTCGACATCATGCTCATAAAAATGAATATCTAATTCGCTGATGGCTGATTCGATCTCTGGACCATAGTTCATCGCCAACGGTGTTATTGTCACCCCTTTTTGCACTAATGAATGTAAGTCTTGCTTAAACTCACTGACTTCATTTTTAGCGTTGGCAGACAAGGCTAGCACCGGACAACCAAGGGCTTTTTCTAATTTTTTAATATCTAATACTTGGCGTTGACGCGCGAGCACATCCATCTTGTTTAGCACAACAACCATAGGACGACCTAGCTCACGCAGTTGTAACGTCATGTACAAACTGCGCTCTAGACACGAGGCATCAACCACATTAATGATCAGATCTGCGGCATGATTTAACGCCGCTTTCGAGGCTATCATTTCATCAACACTGTTGACTTCATTGCTGCTATCCAGCGCATAAATGCCCGGTAAATCCGTTAATAAAAACTCGTCACCAGCGTGGCCATAACGCCCAGTTTTTTTATCTACAGTCACACCAGCCCAGTTACCAACACGTTGGTTAGCACCTGTTAATGCATTAAATAAAGTAGTTTTACCGCTATTCGGGTTACCAATTGTTAGAATTTGATACAACATTAAGCAATCTCAACTTCAATTTGTTGCGCTAACTGTTTACGAATTGCAACCGAAACGCCACGAACAGATATTTGCAAGGGATCACCCATAGGTGCACGACGAATCAGCGTCACTTCAGTTTTAGGTAATATCCCCATCACCATTAATTTCTTACGAGTGTCAGCTGGTAAACCTGACATATCGGTAACTTTAGCGACAGCCCCATCGTTTAATAACGCTAACTTCATATCTACACCTAATCCCAATGATAACTATTATTATTCATATTCTACGCTTGCAGTATAAATAACTATTGATATGAATCAACACGATATAAATGAAAGCAAAGAAAATAACACAAAAGTGGTACATCGATATAACAGGAGGGCTTATAAAGGTATTTATGTATGATAAATGAATATATGCAGCTCAGTATATTGAGTAATATACGAGCTGCATCTATTTATTGAGATTGGGATAGTTACTGCTGTCTAAGCATTTTCACCAATGAAACCACCGGTTTGATGAGCCCAAAGTTGGGCATAAATACCGTGTTGAGCAAGCAGCTCTTGGTGTGATCCCTGCTCTACGACACGACCTTCATCGAGAATAATTAAACGGTCCATTGCCGCAATCGTTGATAGTCGATGCGCAATAGCAATCACGGTTTTACCGTCCATCAGTTCATTCAGACTATCCTGAATAGCGGATTCCACTTCAGAATCTAACGCTGACGTTGCTTCATCTAATACCAGGATTGGTGCATCTTTTAATAATACTCGCGAAATAGCAATACGCTGGCGTTGACCGCCCGACAGTTTAACCCCACGCTCGCCTACTTGCGCATCATAACCCTTGTTACCAAAGGTATCCGTCAAGGTGCTAATAAATTCATGGGCACAGGCTTGCTTTGTTGCTTGCAGTAATTGTGCTTCACTAGCATCTGGATCGCCATACATTATATTGTCGCGGATAGTACGATGTAATAACGAAGTATCTTGCGTCACCATACCAATTTGACCGCGTAAACTGTCTTGCTGGATATCACTGATATTTTGGCCATCAATTTTGATTGACCCCGATTCCACATCATGAAAGCGCATTAATAAGTTAACCAAGGTCGATTTACCCGCACCTGAGCGACCAACTAGACCGACCTTTTCACCCGGT
>Ga0209395_1001460_pt1 | contig 33056 bp, 24 predicted proteins | sample GOMGulsemesocosm_3_FD_184635 | JGI IMG/M metagenome (GOLD analysis project Ga0209395, IMG submission 184635) | Methane-oxidizing microbial communities from mesocosms in the Gulf of Mexico - GOM9D Gulf of Mexico (SPAdes) (version 2) | ecosystem: Environmental > Aquatic > Marine > Cold seeps... | reverse complement strand
GTCCTTCTTACTACCCGAGAAATACAATGGTAATAAGGGGTATCTTGGCAGCATATCTGCTGCGAACGCGCACGAGTCATTATAACCTCCTGCTCAGGACTACTTTCTCCGAACTATCTGAATGCCAAATAAACAACATACTAAAACTTACTCTTTGTACGAAATTTGTACGAAATTTGTACAGAAATATTTATGCCTGTCCTGTATTAACGTTTTGTCCTGTATTAACGTTTTGTCCTGTATTAACGTTTAGAACTTGCACTGAAGCTCATTAAAAAACCGGGATTAGGGTTTGAAGTTAACCAATCATCAATATCAACTTTACGCGTTTCTACGACATTATTGATAGCTTCCTCCATTTGGGCTCTATCATTAAACTTCGTACGAAACCCTTCTCTTGGCCGTTTACCTTTTAATAACTCAGTTTCAACACGTGCGATTAAGTATTCATCAGTTACATCTGGGCCATGTTTAGCGAGAGGATGTGTCGGTTTGGTGAGCTTCCCATTTGGTTTGACGACCCTATCTCCTTCTGTTGCATTAAGCCCTCCAGGTTGAGATAGGTTTGTTGATACTGGATCTTTTGTATCAGCAAGATCCTCTGCACCAAGTGTCTATAGGCAAATAGAAATAGTGCGGAGTTGTTACTACCAACCAACATCTCCGCTTAAATGCAGCTCACCTCTCTCTTTAAATGCATAAAGGCTTTCATACTCAAATGACAAAATAAACTCAAAACTTGTCTGTTTTGATAAATTTATTATGAACTCTTTAATATCTTCAAGAGCATTATGAACTGTTGCATCAAGATAAATATATGCTCTTAGACCTACCCTCCAATTAACATCGTCAACACACTCAGAAAGTATTTCATCATCTAAGTTATACTTTATAGTTATACTTGTTCGGCTATTCCTCATATAAACATTTAAACACTGATCTTTTTTTGAATCCAAATCAACACCATTGATAGAATTAAAAACCAATTCCAAGTCTGCAATATCGATACCTTTTCGAACTTCTAAGTTCAAGCACATTGACATATTAATAGTTCCTCAATACAACTTGTGCACCATCAACAATGTAAACTTTTTTTAACCCATCTAATGGTTTATTTTTTAAGAACGTTAACATTTCAGCTGGAGATAAAGGTGAATCCGTAAGATTAAGAACTACATCTGGTGCTTGATGCTCAACTTTATGAGACATATTATCCCAGATAGTATTTGGATTTTGGTGAGTAAACATCTGCAGGCCTACCATTAACACTTAAATCAGGATTTCCTCCCTTTTTCCCTGTATTTGGTAGATGAGTAATGTCTAATCCTCTTTGAGATAAAATTTCAGCAGCTTCATTTTGTCTTGTTAACGAACGGATCATATCTGCATTAGCATTTACATGAGGAATTTCAGGCTCCCCACTCAAAGTGCCATTACGAGGCGAAAGCAAAGATGTGTTAGGTTCATCAAGAACACGGTTTAATTGTACATCTGGAAGATGGTCTACATTCGAAAAGCCTATTTCAGCATCAGGAGCACCTGCTTGATTGCTCCCATTAACTGTATTCGGCCTCTCTGTACCTATATTATTTACATATTCCTGAATTTTTCTAGCTTTTCCTGTTAATCCCGACTTTTCTGCTAGTTCTGCAGCCGCCTCTAGCACTTTTAGCTTAGAAAGCACCACTGAAGCTCCTACTTCAATGCCTAACTCTAACGCTAAAGATTGCAGTTCTTGTTGCGTAAACTCTTCCCCTGCTTCGATTCGCTTATATAATTCATATGCTTTCTCGGCACTTTCCTTTAATTCATAAGCCGTATAAACAGCTAAGCCCACTTTTGCCGCAACAATAATAAAAGGAAGAACGTTGTTCTCTGCCGCATTACCTCCAGCACAAATACAGGACATCCATATTTAATATAATTTAAACCAAAGTAAATACTAACCGATAAACTTTATTGATTTCTCTCCAAAATTATTTCTTCAGTGAATATTCAAGTATTCAACACTAATTTAGCAGCTTATATGCCATAAAAATCGCACTTGGCAGCGTATTATTCTAATTTATAAACCTAGGTCTTCAGTCAAGAGGGATACAACTTACTGCTTATTCCTATACCCTTAATCCATTTTATCGCAAGCTTTTTGGCATGCTCTCGCATCACTTCACACTTACCCATTGCCCGACTAAATTGATGCGCGCCTTTAGGTTGCATTGCCTTATGCCATTCTTCTTCATCTATGCCTAAACGTACCAGTATCGGTGGTAAACGACTATCGATTGCACCGCGCTTGTCTTCTCTCATCACACGACCACTCCAATCAACAAGTTCTAAGTATTCCCTATATAAATAGGGTATCTCATCCGTTAATAAGCGCTCTTCTGTAACAAACCTTTTTAAACGTAGTTTGTTATTTGAATCTGTTACCCTCTTTTGGGATTTCAGGTTGATATTAGCGCGTTCTTCATCAATTCTTTGTTTTATCGATGTGAACTCAGAAGTTTCAGGCGTATCAGCCATTTTTGCGCGGATAGGGTTTAATTCTACATAAGCCATACAAGTCAGTAATGCCTGTTCATCAAGCAACGCTTGGCTTTTAAAGCGGCCTTCCCACTAATTTTAATGGATAAAATTGAACAGCTTTAGCTGACCCGAAGGGTGAGCGCCATGGATGGTGGCGAATATAAATGACCTGTACAGCTATCTTCATAATTGGCTTGGCGAGCAATAGGTTCATTAAGAGCACGCATAAACCAACTAATATCCTCTAAACGCTCTCGCCATTTAGCAACTATCTCAGCAATTAAACCATGATGTTCTTTAGACAATTTCTCACCAGCGACAAAGCGCTGAATGACATCTGGGCCTTTATATATTCTTCGCCATCGCTCTATCACTTCTTGATCGCTGAGTGAATCGACTTCCTTTTTATTGATATATAATACAAGGTGATAGTGATTAGACATAATCGCATAGGTGCAGACCTTAATACAAAATACTCTTTCTATCTCGGCTAGGCGATCAAGCATCCATTGCCTACGATGCTCGAAATCTTGTTGGGTAGTTTTATCAAAACCACAAAGGAATGCCCTTCTTACTACCCGAGAAATACAATGGTAATAAGGGGTATCTTGGCAGCATATCTGCTGCGAACGCGCACGAGTCATTATAACCTCCTGCTCAGGACTACTTTCTCCGAACTATCTGAATACTAAATAAACAACATACTAAAGCTTACTCTTTGTACGAAATTTGTACAGAAATATTTATGCCTGTCCTGTATTAACGTTTGTCCTGTATGTCTGTATTAACGTTTTTGTCCTGTATTAACGTTTGTCCTGTATGTCTGTATTAACGTTTGTTTATGCCTGTCCTGTATTAACGTTTGTCCTGTATTAACGTTTGTCCTGTATTAACGTTTGTCCTGTATTAACGTCTCTGTATTAACGTCTTGTCCTGTATTAACGCTATTTTGTGATTGGCTACAATAATGAGCACCATCATAGTGGGATTCGTTATGTGACACCGAATGAGCGGCATGAAGGTCTAGACGTGGAAATTTTGGAGAAGCGGGAACAAGTTTATGCTGCCGCAAAGAAGAAAAGACCAGAGCGATGGTCTCAGCAGACAAGAAACTGGAGTTTTATTAAGTCAGTAGAGCTCAACCCTGAGATAAAGGCTTTAGCTGCATAATAATACTAAACGCGACAACTACCTGGAAAAATTCCGCTTGCCCCTTCTTTTGATTAGCAGAACCTACACCATCACTTTTTACCGAGCTATACAGGTTACCATCATCTGTAACTTTCAAAGGATCAGAGGTAGAGGCTTCTTTGCGGACTGCGCTGAATGTACCATTTGAGTTTTGGCGAACACTATATTCTAAACTTTGATTGTTCGGTAATTTATCAAGCTCTGCCTGAACACTGTCACGAGTTGGTTTGGTAGAAATGACATCTCTACTAGGATAAGGAATACCCTCTGCACCAACAATCTAACTAAAATTTATTCAACGATGCTTTATCTCACCTAATACTTTTCTTGCTATTTTTAACTGGCATATTTCAGAATATGCATTTGATTTAGTATCATTTGCAAAAGGTATTTGATTATTAATTAGTGTTTGTAAAAATTTATTAACATCATCTTCAGATGAAAAGCGATTTACTGTGAATCCCCTTCTGTATTCAGCATCTTTTAAAGAAAATTGAAGGCAACTACTACCACCAAGAGTAATTGATTTAACACCAATGTAAGCAACATATACGGGGAATTGATCTTTCATTATTCAATTACCTCAATTTTCCAGCTACCTTTTATATTAGGGTTATCTGTCCTTACTTGTGCCGGATTTAAGACTATTTCTGGAGAGCCATCAGGTAAATGCATTCCCGGCCCTCGAAAAAGATCATTACCATCTAATGGGCTGGATGGAGAAAGTTTATCTATCTCATCAAATAACCTGAGAGTAGAACCTGAATCTAAAGATCCAGGTATTAGTCCCAAGTTATCTTCCAATTGGTTTATCTGATCACGAGTTACTCTGATCGTAGAACCATTTTGAGGGAGAGTCCCTAATACATTTTCAAATGCCTGTTGATCGGTTAAAAAAGTGAACCCTTCATCAGGCCCATTTGGCGGATTAGGGTTCCCCAAAGCACCATCTGGATAATTAATTTCATCTCTAGCACCAGAGACATTGAACCCTTGATTAGACTCAAGAAGTTCCTCTTGTCTGATTTGTCCTTCAATAGCTATATCATCAAACCTGTTGGCGCTAGTACCCTCTGCACCTATATTATCTACATATTCCTGAATTTTTCTAGCTTTTCCTGTCAATCCTGACTTTTCTGCTAGCTCAGCCGCTGCCTCTAATACTTTTAGCTTAGAAAGAATTACAGAAGCACCTACTTCAATACCTAACTCTAGAGCTAAGGATTTCAGTTCCTGAGGAGTAAAATCTTCACCTGCTTCTATGCGTTTATATAAAGCATATGCTTTTTCAGCACTTTCCTTTAACTCATAAGCCGTATAAACAGCCAAACCTACTTTTGCCGCAACAACAATAAAGGGAAGAATATTATGCTCTGCCGCATTGCCTCCAGCATTAGCTGCAACATCAACATCTTTACCTGCAGCAGCCGCAACTAACCCAGCTGCAACTTTAGAGACATCGACCCCCATTTCGGTCCATTTTCGTACTTTCGCTTGTACTAACTCTTGATCTTTACCTTCACCTTTATATAGTTCATTCAAATCTTCTACAAATTCGTCGCGCTGTTGATCATAAGCTTCAGCAGTGATAGCGCCAACTAAACCACCTAACGCTCCACTTTCACAGTCACCTGAACCTATTTGACCAGTAGCACACCCTAAAGCTGCATGAGCTATTTTGTGACTCGCGTATTTAAGAGGATTATTCCCTCCTTCCTTTCTAGCTTTAAGATAGCTTTCTCCTATTTCATTAGCAGCAGCTTCACCTAGCGCACTCGCAACAGAAGCTCTAAGAGCCTGTTTTAGGTTATCGGATAAATCTCCCCCTTCGATAGCCGTACTGAGGGTCGCGCGTATACTGTTAGAGACAATATTGGTCTTGAAACTTTGAATAGCAACTTGTTTAAAGCTTGTTGGGTCGGTCACTGCTGATATATTTATGCTTTGTAGAGCTTTATTAGCTATGCCCGCAGTTAACATACTGGTAATTAGTGACTTAACATTTGAACTACTACCAAGATCTTTGAAGACGCCCCCTATATCCCCATTGTTATTAATTAACCTAATACTGGCTGTTGTTGCTAAAGACAAAACACCTGCTTCTATAGCAACACTTAATGCACCAGCAGCAGCCGTTCCTAGTGACCCACCACCAATAGCCGCTGCTGCACCTTGGCCTCCAGCCCCGCCTATAAACCCACCACCCAACGGCCCCAACGCAGCACCCACAGCAATGGCAATAATCAACGACGCTAATGCACTAACGCCCGTTTGCTCGTAGTGCCAATCCTTATAATGAGTTTCAACGGCGACCCAATCAATATCACCTTGTTGCTTTAACGATGCGAGCCACTCCATGCCCGGCTGTGCAACTAACTGCTCCATGGTTTGATCTAAACTGCCATCGCTGCCTACCCCTAACTGAACTTGAATACCGTTCGCGGCTTGAATATCTGTATCTTCTGAATTAATAACCGTTTGAACTTCTGAAGTTTTCTCATGGCCTTTATCTATACTGATGTACTTTAGGCCGGATGAATCAAAAATAGACTCACGTATCGATTCAAATTCAGTAATTGAGTCAAAATATATTTTGGCATTAGGGTTGATGATATTCCCCTGTGCATCTTTACCTGCCAATATTTTTACTGTGCCACCCGCACTTAGTTCACTTGCCTGCAATCTAGTACTGCCACCAGATTGTAGTGCCACATTCCCCATAGCATCAGATATACTGCCGTTGGCGCTATGCTTGACGGTATCGATTGAATGATCTTTTTTAACGAGGCCCCAAAATGATCCTTTCTTTGTACTGTGTTGTACCCTGCTTTTATCAAGCTCTGCCTTAACTTGTAGCTCACCGGCAGCCGAAATATTGATATCGGCATTCTTTGATATAACATCTGAGGCGATTACTTGAGTATCCGCGCCTGATACTAATGCAACTTCTTCACCCGCTGTTAACACCGTCCTTTTATGAGTCAGGTACTGCTCGTTATGGGAAACCGTTTTCTTTCTATGACCTAAGAAGCCACTACTCTTAGAATAGGAATAACCTGAGGTTTTAAACTCTTCAGCTGAAGCTAAAACTAAATTTTCCCTGGCACGCAGTTGTAGATTCTCTTGTGCTGTAACTTCTGAACCAATGACCCCTATATTCTGTTGCGATTGTATATTTATATTCTGGCCCGCATTGAGAACACTTGAAGACTGCGTCGTCTTATTACTAAAACGGTTTTTTTCACTGGTGTTATAGTTACTACTTTCAATCGTTGAACGAACTAATATGTTCTCTCCCGCTGCGAGATTAAGATTCTCTTTAGCGCTAAGGTAGGAACTTAGTACATCTATTTCTTTTTCTGCCTGTACAATAATATCGCCCTGTGCTGTGATAGCGCTTTTTTGCTGAGTTGTATTACTGCGACTAACACGCGTATTGCCTCTAGAATTTCCAATATTTGAAGTACTGCTACTGTTGTTGGCAGAGAGCGATAACAGGTTAATATTTTTCGCCTGCAACGCAACATCAGCAGCACTCTCAATACTCGCAGCTTGTGCTGTTAAATCACCACCGGCACTGACCACAACCCCGTCACCCGATAAACGCGCTCCTTTATAATCAGAGCTGGTTTTGCTGATGCTCTGTGTATTGCTAATGGTGCGCGTGTAGGACTCGTCGTTATTTTCCCATCTTTGAGTATAACGGCTGCTCGATTGGCTCTGTTGATTGTGCTGCTGCGCCACGGCCTTAACATTGACGCCGCCCGCAGCCGTTACTTCTAATTTCCCAATAGCGGCTAGCGCCGCGGCTTCTATCTCAATATCGTTACCTGAGGAAAGGGTGATATCACCGATGGCATTAAGCTCGCTAATCGCCGCAATGTTTTGCTGACTACTATTGGAATTGCCAGTGCTGTCTGTCCCCGCATTTTGTTGTGTGTGGCTATTTAGTTTATCAATGCCTGCTTGCAGTTGAATATCACCGGTGGCGGCGATGTTAATGTCATTGCCCGCGCTGAGTTTGCTGGCTCTGATACGCGTATCAGTCCCTGAAGTTAAGTTAATGCTGCCTCTGGCATCGATTAAACTGGCGCTTTGCGTCTGGCTGTTTTCAGTGAGTTGTGTCGTGGCACCCATGGCGCTATCGCGTGCAGAGCGCCGATTTTGTCGCAGCGGCTGCCCTGATGCAGTGACCGCAATGGTTTCCTGTGCAGTGCGGGTCGTGCTATTACGCGTACTGAGCGCCGAGGCGATGTTGATTGCCCCTTGGCTGTCAACATTAATATCGCCATTACTGACCAAGTTTGAGGCTTGAAGATTGACATCACGACCTGTGTCTATGTCAATGTCGCCACCACTTTTTAAAGTGGCCGCTGCCTGTGCCTGTGCATTGGCTTGGATATCAGTTTGTGTGAGAGTCACTGTGTCTTGCGCGTAGCGACTCTGTTTAGGATTGAGTACTTTACTGCTCTGGCGATAGCTATAGTCGCGTTTTTCAGTCTCTGATAGTAAGTCTAGATCACGCCCAGCACTGGCTAAAATAGCCTTGTCTGCGCTAACACTGCTGCCTGTGATGTTGATATCACGGCCCGTGTTGAGCTGTAAGCTGCCGCCGGCAGCTATTTCACTGGCAATACGCTTTTCACTGTTCCAGCGTCTACCCGCCCTAATACCGGTGCTTTTGTTAAGTTGTGAGCCGATATTAATATCGCGCTCAGCCGTTAAATTTAAGTTCTCTTTGATAGTGATGGCGGCGGCTGTTATCTCTATGTCTTGCGCAGCCTTGAAGGTGGCATTTTGCGCCTGAATACTGCCGCCGCGCTGGCGAATATTTTGCGCGTTTAACTGTGCATCGACGGCACTTAATTGCGCCTGTGAATCGATGTTGGCCAAGCTGCTGTTAAGAGCTAAACGCTGATCGGCGGATACCTGACCCTGCAGTACAACATCGCCGTTGACGTTAATATCAATCTGATTAGCGGCTATTAAAGCACCACCGCTGTGAACAGCAGAGTTACTGCCCTCCCCGTATATACGGCTAGAGTCTGCAAGATAACTCGCCTGATCTATGCCACCTTGAGCCATCGCCACTTGTAATGCATCGCTGATAAAACTGGCGGTTTCTATCTGCTGCTTTACTTGGGCGATAGCGCGTTCAGTTTTGATCAACCAACTGGCACGGTTTAGGGCGTTTTCGTTGGCGACGGCTGTATTGGGGCCAGACCATCCATCGCCGATGCTGTTGTTATAACCGTCCTGTAGCTGCCCAGGACTTGGAAAACCATCACCGAAAGCGGCATCACGCAGTTCGCGGTGGTTACCTAAGCGCCCGGCGCTAAAAGCAGAAGAGAGGAAAGAGAGATAGTCGGCGTAGTTTAAGCGCAGCTCTCTTGGGTAATCTAGGGCATCGGTTAAAGGCACGTCACCTGTGTCTATTAAATCCTCGATATTGGCGATAAGGCTAATGGGTAAACTCACCTTAATGCCATCAGCGGTGACGAGATTAAGGGGGGTTGCTGTCTCGCTTAAAGTGCTGACACTCGCCTCGCGATCAGCGTCGCTAATAGCATCTTGAGTCGTTTTTAGGCTTGCTACATTGGCTTCTTTGGCTGTGATAGCTGCGCCATCTGAGGTGCGATGATCATGAGTCTCATCGACATGTGAGCGACCAGACCCCGTGTCTTGGTTAGCCGCTGTAACGAGGCCCGTCAGTTTTACAGCATTTTGACTGTCGTCGGTAGCCTCAACCGTACTGCTAAATTTATCAATGACACCCGTGAGCAAAAAGTTATTTTTGGCCTGCATTTTTCCGCCAAAGCTGTCGCCATAACCTTGCACACCTTCGTGACAGGTGTAACAACCTTTTTTGTGTACCTCTAAAACCACCTGGGAGGCGGCAAACGCTTTATTAGTCACAGCAGTATCGGCGGCGATATTAATGTCGTTACCGGCCGCTAAATGGGCGTGAATATTGTTAAAAGTAGCGGTATTTATATTGATGTCACCACCGGCGATAATACGCCCTAAGTGTCCATCTTTGTTTAACTTATCAGCGGTTAAAAAGTACTTAATGTCGTAGGGCACACTTGAACTAGCAGACATGGCTGTAAATTTGGCAAGGATGTCTGCATTGAGGGCATCAGCCTCCTTATTATCAGGATCTATCAACGCCAAACTGTCAGAGCTTAACGTTTCTCCCTTGATGACGGCTTCCCATAAATCGATGTATTGTGCTAGCAATAACGGGTTAATATCTCCGCCTGACAAAACATTTATCTCTTGGTCTAGCTCTGTATCTGCCCCTGTATCTGGATCAGTGACTGTGACTGTCTTGGTGACTTTGCCTGCCAACAAGGTTTTTAAATAACTGTCTATGTTGGCAATGTTCTGTTGTGTGGCGTTAGCCCCCATCAGCTTCCAGCTATTGGTCAGTGCCTCTGTCACTTTATTACCGTCTATCACCGTGCTTTTTAGGATGCCTTTTGCAGCATCACTGAGATTGCTATCCGTGGCTAAGCTATATAACAAATCTATATAAGCGGCTTGATAGCTCTCTTTTATCACTCCACCTTCTAAAAATTGGCTATCGATCAGTTTATAAGTATCTCCAATGACATCCGTGGGGGAACTGCCCGCCGTATCTGTCCAGTTTTTAGCGTACCCATCTTTGACAAAAGTGGGTTTTAAACCTTGGTTTTCAACTAAGTCAGCCGAGAGTGTTACATCGCCTTTTGCCGCCACTAAACTGCCCTGATTATTAATGATGCTTGTGGCGCGCCCGCCGTTACCGTCTGCATCAATGAACAGGTCTTTAGCGGCCCACAGCAGCCCGGTCGAGTTGTGGAAAGTACCTACCTGTATAGCAATGTCATTACCTGCCCACAACTGCGTTATTGGGGTGGCGTTGTCGTCAATATCTCGTATTATTTCGCCATTTTCATCAGTAACATAATCGCCATCTATGGTGATTGACTCTGAAAAGAGTTTTAAGTCACCCGCGGCGGCAATCACTTTAGAGTTAGTCATCGCTATCTTTTGCGATTTTTGGCTTTGACTTGGGGTACTGTTGATATCTTGCAAGCTGATGTGTTGTAAAGCCGCTAATTGCGCATTATTAATGGTGATATTCGGCGCCTTGATTTTCAGAGAGTGCGCAGCATTGATAGATCCTCCGGCTATCTCAAATAAATTATTAGCACTAATAGTGACGTACCCGGAGTCGTTATCCGCCAACGTTAGTTGGCTAGATAAGACAGAGTCTACTAATTTTATGTCTTCGCCGCGCAAGGTTAGATACTTACCAGAGAGCAGTACGGCCTTATTTGCTGTGTCGATTTTTTGGCCATTGAGAGCAAGATTACGCTTGGCCTCTATCTGGCTGTTTGATATCAGAATATCGCCTTGACCGGTGCTGAATTGAGCCATAGTAATATCTTTATCACTGGCTATATTGGCGCCGCTTATATGGGTGAGGGTTTTACTGGTGACAGTAATATCCTCTTTGGACAACCAGCGACTGGCGTTGCCATTATCATCGTTTTTCACTCTGACGTTATCTGCGGTGACGTTGATACTAGAACTTTCTGCCTCTAATCGCGTACCGGCCAGCGTAATATCACCATCGGCGTTTAAATTTATTTGACCAATAGCAATCAACTCGCCACCTTGCATGTTGACACCGGCACCTTTGTCGGTGATTCTCAAACTGATGCTGTTGGCATACATCCCACCTAAACTAGAGACATCTAAACCCACTGTTGGGGCATCATCCCCTTGGCTGTCTGCCAGCTTTGTGACAGCGCCGCCCGCGTAATCTATGCTGTTATTGCCAGTTGCGATGTTAAGTTGCCCTTGGGATCTAACTTTGCCTTGTATTTTTACGGCGTGAGCTAGCAAATCGATACGCTGTTGAGAAGAGCCATCGAGCCCAGTGCCCTGAATATTGATGTCGCCACCGGTTACGCGCATGGCTTGCAGCGAGCCATCGTCATTAAATTGCGCATTACCAGTGCTCAATACTCCGCGATCAGTATTGATGAACCCGCAGCCTTTACAAGTAATGCCGTTGGGGTTGGCGACAATCACATCGGCGCGTTTACCAGCCACTTCCAGATAGCCGTTTAATTGTGAGCGCGTGGCGCCTACTACTTCGTTTAATATTAGGCTCGCTTCACTGGCGGTGCGTAAATTGGGGTTACCCTCTATCCAACCCGCCTGTTTAGTCAGTACGTTAGTCGCATTGTTATTGAGGATTAAACCTCGCTCGGAGACATTAAAGTCGTTGTAAGTATTGTGCGATAAGCCTTTGCTGTTCGGGGTATTGATATTGATCAGCGGCACCCCATTTTGCGCACCATCCACAAAAGGGCGGCCATTATTTGGGGCATGATCCCCACCACCTTGTAGTTTGAAGTTCTCTGCTTGTGCGATTACTGGGGAAAATGCCAGTTGAAAACATAATACGGCAACCAACGACTGCCTAGCGTGGATTTTTAATGCGCTATAGAGAGTTTTTTGTGGTGATTGCATAAGAGAGTCCGCTTTAAAAGGCATAATTAATCGAGAAAAACGCGTGATTTTTTGAAGCTGTTAACTCGCGAGGGCGCTTAACAACGTGTGCTGCGTTGAAGGTAAAACTGAGTTTTTTGTTGTAAACAGCGGTTAAACTGGCTCCGACGCCCGCCACCAGTGGAGAGCTCCAATTGATCGTTTTCGGGCTTTTCACTGCACCTAAGTCAAAGGAAACCGCGGGAATTAACTGCCACTTCCCTACCTGTTTAGGAGCACTTGAAAGAGTATTGCGCCAATAAACGCCACTGTTGCCGTAGATCGATTCTTGATGAAAACCGCGCACACTGCTCATGCCCCCGGCACTGAATTGCTCAGAGCCGGTCAACTCGTCATCACTGAACTGGAAGGAGACTTGGCCTGTGTATACAAAGCGCTTTTGTGTGATCGGTACATTGAGTTTAAGATCGCCACGCAAGTAACTAAATTCGTCATCTGCTAGACCCGGTATGACGTGCATATCCGTCAGTATCTGTAAGTTTTTGGTCGCGCTCAGCGACCATTCAATGCTGTTTTAGTTATTAAATTGATGGTCGCCACGCAACCCAAGCCCCAGTAAAGTTAAGCGCCGGTACTGGGTTTGGATTTCTGTATCTTCTATAAAGTTATGGCTTTTTTTCAGACTGAGCTTGCCCGTTGCATACACTCTAGAACGCTGATTGCGCTGCAGCAGATATTTGACCGCAAAATCGCGACTGCTGCTGTAACCATCGATACGGTAATCCTGATTGACGCCAGCCAGTATGCGCTGATAGTTGTAGCGGCTATTGGCGATATTAAATAGCCAGTTACCCCAAGGTAAGTGGTAGCTAAAAGCCAACGATCGGCTACGCTTTTTGTCGGCACTGGGATCGAGGTTTTGACTGAAGTTAAAAGAGAGGTCATCATTGCGGTTCAATAAGTTATCATACCCCAAACCGATGGACCCCTTGCGTGTGCCGGTGGATTGTACACCGTGGTTATTCAATCCCAGATCAACTCGCCAAGGTTTGCTATTTTCAGTCGTAATCATTAATCGCGACAGGCCCAATGCATCTCCAGGCAAAAGTTCGGTAGTAGCCGATTGCGATGACAGGCGATTGAGGTTATCTAAACCTTGCTCCATATCCCTTAAATTGATTAAATCCCCCTCAAAAAAAGCATAGGCACTTCTCACCCGTTGATCGACCGGCTTACCATCGGCGTAGCCAAATTTTTCTAACAACCCCGCTTTTGCGACGAGGATTAACTGACCAGACTGTAAATTTTGTGCCTGTAGGTAGACACGGGTTGTCAATAAACCCGCTTGTTGGTAGTAAATATTTAAACTTTCCACCAACTCTACTAACGCTTTTTTATCGGCGCACTGACCATTTAATTGTTGATAATCAAGGGGGGTGGGTAATAGCTCAGTACTATCGATAAATTGCGTGCTGTGAATCAAAAAACAGGGGCCGCCAGAGGACACTGTAGGTTTCTCATTGATATCTAGCTCAATCCATTGTCTGGCGGCATCTGGAGCTTTCATTGCTTTTTCTAGCTGTTGTTGATGCCTCAACAACTGATCAGCGCTAATAATGCTGCGTTCAATCAGTTGGTCACTAAAATGGGCATCAGCCTGCAAATTGGGGGCAAGTAAAACAATGTTTAGTATCCCGTAAGCACAGAATTTAGCCTGCACTTTTCCAATTAATGCTTTAATTGACATTCCTTCATCCCACCTAGCAGCTATTGACAGCTATCATTCATTTAATATTCATAAAGCTAAGACGGGAATTATAGCGACTAGAATTATTAACACAAGATAAACAAGGCGTTGAATTTAAAACTCCTGTTTGAAGCTAATCATTTTTCCTAAGGCTTCGTATTAGCTGTCACTTATTGCAGGTTCAGGTAGGTATATTGGGCGGAAGAGGTCGTCTATTTTTGACGTTTAGAAAGCAAAAACAGAGCAATTGCTCTGTTTTTTTCGTTTATTATTTATGTTGTTAGCTGTTAGCTGTTAGCTGGCAATTTTCATTCATCATGCATCAGCACAGCGATTTCTTTAGACTTCGTTTTTACTTTTATCCAACGCACTAAATCCATCCACATCGCCGAGATTTCTCTTTTCTTGGGCATTATGCCCGCGTGCTCAAGCTCAATAGTCATCACCGGAATATTTTTTATATGGTATCCATAATTACCTAAAGATCCCGGGTAAGTACCTAATTGGCGTAAATGCAAAGGCCCTAACTGAGACGGCGGGCGCACTTTTCCATCGAAATCTAAAATACCATGCGGCGCATGCACAGAGACAATGACCGTTGGCTCAATCTCTTTGATCAGCTGATGGATAGCATCAGATTCAGGCTCACTGAGCGGGTGATTCCCCGGAAAGTAACGCGCTCTTCTTTTAGTTTTCTCACGCCAGTGCTCAATTGCCGTTATATCACGCTCATCGGTAATGAAATTTCGATTCAAATCAATTTCGCGAGCATTTACTCTAGTGGATTTTTTCCGCAACAAACCATCCGGATTTGCCAGTGGCAAAAAATGCCAGTCATAGGCACCACTATGATATTTATCTAATGTTTTTAACCATTTAAAAGTCACACTAACGCTAGAGTATTCATCTCCGTGAATGCCGCCAATAAACAATATCTTAGGTGCATATTTTCGGTTCTTACTCGCTGGATAACGCTTTTCTAAAAGCGGCAGGCCATTAACCGAATAAAACCTCGGTGCATCAAATGTCAGCCGTTGACAATCCTTAGTAGAGACACTCGATAACTTCGCGCCTATCTTTGTACAAAGCTGGTCAACGCTAACCTCTTTAGCGACAGCACTGGTATTTGCTATTGATAATAGCAAAAGCGTGCAACCCAATATTTTGATACTTTTCATTAACACTTGTCTTCGCCTGCTGATTAATCAGTTAAAAAAACCCAGGAGCCCGTCGAATTTAACACTAAACTACAACGAAAAATCAGAATTTGACCATATTCCCCGTTCTTTCTTGTTAAATAGCTCGCTATTGCCTCAAAAGATCAAGAAATCTGCCTCAAATCTGCGCTTTCTCGGAACGATCGACCAAGCCCGACAGTCATTACCGGCACTTTTCAATGGCTAGTCTTTGACTGCAAAATCCAACTGGCGCCACGCTTCATAAACCGTGATAGCGCAGGCATTAGATAAATTTAAACTTCGACTATTTGCCACCATAGGCAGCTTTAACCACTGCTCATGCGGGATCGCCATTCGCACATCTTCTGGCAATCCTCTGGTTTCAGGGCCAAAGAGTAAAATATCCCCAGCGCTAAATACAGAGTCTGTATGCAAACCGCTAGCCTTGGTGGTCATCGCCCAGACTTTAGCATTGGGAAGGCTCGCCAGACAGTCATCTAAATTTTTATGAATTTGCAGCTGTGAGAACTCAGCGTAATCAAGGCCTGCACGACGCATTCGCTTATCATCTAAGTCAAACCCTAACGGCTCTATAAGATGTAAAGCAAACCCGGTATTGGCACACAAACGAATGATGTTACCAGTGTTTGGAGGAATTTCTGGTTCAAAAAGAACAACGTTTAACATAGCTAGCTCCTAAAATATTGCCAGCATTATAACCCAGAGACCTCCGCATAACGTTACGAATGCAGTTAAGACAAGCCAAAAATAGGCGAAATAGCGGAGCTTACTGGTGTAAATGCGCAAACCTTACCGACAAAGCCAAGTCCTGCACATAAGTTAAGTAGCTTCCATCCAGAAACAGCCGCCTACTGCAAACGTCTCACTCTTCCAATAAAGATGAATTAGGCGGAGTCTAAATCATCAAGGGTTTGATTCTGAACACCACTAGATTTAGATAATTGGAATAACCAAACGCCTGCATCTAGTCGTGCTCATCTTAAACAATTGAATTGCTCTCGCTACGGCCATGTTTCTGGGCGAAAACGACGTCGCTAAATTCCTAGCTCTTTCAGCTTGCGTGTTAAGGTGTTTCTTCCCCAACCCAGCAACTTTGCCGCCTCTTGCTTTCTTCCTTTGGAATGCGCCAGCGCAGCATTGATCATCACTGCCTCAAACTCAGGCAAAGCAGTGTCTAAAATATTACTTTGGCCTGCATTTAACTGCGCTTGCGCCCACTGACCTAACAACTGCTCCCAGCTCATACCGACAAAGACACTTTGCTCACTTTCTTCCAGCTTGAGCTCAGGCGGCATGTCTTGTATCAGTATTTCACGACCTGCGCACATCACGGTCAACCAACGGCAAGTATTCTCTAATTGACGCACATTGCCAGGCCATGACAAAGACTGGAAAAATGCCTGCGCATCACTCGACAATATCTTTGCCTCTACTTCCAACTCTGACGCAGCGCTCTGTAAAAAGTGCGTGGCCAACTTTACAATATCTTCACGTCGAGCACTTAAATTAGGCAGGTGAATACGAATCACATTTAAACGATGAAACAAATCTTCTCTAAACTTACCTTTGGCTACCAGTTCTTCTAAGTTTTGATGTGTTGCCGTAATGATACGCACATCTACTTTTACCGATGTATGACCACCTACACGGTAAAACTCACCATCAGCCAACACTCTTAATAAACGTGTTTGCGCCTCCCCCGGCATATCTCCAATCTCATCTAAGAACAAGGTCCCACCATCAGCTTGCTCAAAACGCCCACGCCTTGCTGCATTTGCACCGGTAAAAGCGCCTTTTTCATGACCAAACAGCTCAGACTCAATCAAATCTTTGGGAATAGCCGCCATGTTCAGCGGAATAAATTCTTCATTATTACGTGGACTATGATGATGCAAAGCTTGCGCCACAAGTTCTTTACCCGTGCCTGAGTCTCCATTAATTAAGACCGTGATATTGGATTTTGCCAAACGACCAATAGCGCGAAACACTTCTTGCATCGCCGGTGATTCGCCGATTATTTCAGTACTTTGACGAGCAGGCTCTTCCGGCTGCTCAGCACACAGCTCAGATGCAAACGCTAATGCTCTATCGACGATAGCAACGGCATCATCAATATCAAAAGGCTTTGGTAAATATTCAAACGCTCCTCCTTGATATGACGCAACCGCGCTGTCTAAATCAGAATGTGCTGTCATGATCACTATCGGAATATTGGGGTAGCGCTCCTTTAGATACTCTAACATCTGCAAACCATCCGTACCTGGCATACGGATATCACTGATAATCACATCTGGTTGTTGCCTCTTAAGCTGTTCGATCAATAAATCAGCACTCTCAAATGAGCGGGTTTTCAGACTGACACTGGCTAACGATTTCTCTAATACCCAACGAATTGAAGTATCATCATCAACTATCCATACCGTTGATTCCTTACTCATGGCATTCTCCATAAAGCGCTACGCGTATCGTTTTATACATATAATGGCAACCACAGTGAAAAAACGGTGTTCCCTGGCTCACTGCGACATTCAATCAAACCGGCATGCTGAGATATAATATATTGGGATATAGACAACCCCAATCCACTGCCATCAGCCCTGCCACTAATCATCGGGAAAAACATACTTTTCTTGATTGCACCATCAATGCCCAGACCGTTATCTATCACCTCAATCAAACAGACCAACTTATGTTTGGTTGAGCCCAATGTCACTTGTCGTTTAGTACGCGTGCGAATAGTAATACACGGGCTTTCAACAGGGCGCTCTGTTAAAGACTGAACAGCATTGCGTAGCAGATTGAGCACCGCCTGAATAAGCTGACTACTGTCTGCGTTTATTTCAGGAATACTAGGGTCATAATCCCTGACCAGCTCAATTTTATCACCCACCTCTGCGACTACTAGTGTACACACATGCTCTAAGACACTATGAGCATTTATAGGCTCTAATTCTGGCAACGATCTTGGGCCTAACAGCTTATCAACAAGATCGCGCAGCCGATCCGCCTCATCAATAATCACCCGGGTATATTCTTGTAAGGCATCGTCTGGCAGCTGCCTCTCTAACAACTGTGCCGCACCGCGAATCCCACCAAGTGGATTCTTAATTTCGTGCGCCATGCCTCGGACTAAATTGCGCGTCGTTGCATGGCGCTCTACCAGCTCTTCTTCTTTTTCGATTCGTAGCAGGCGATCTCTGCCTTGAATTTCAATCAAGAGACCACCACCTGTATCTAGGTCTATAGGCGATACACTGTAATCAATAATCAGCTCTTGACCTTTAATCGTGGCAATCGATGCTTCACGAATAGTATAAGGATGGTTTTCAAATAATGCATTACTGAGTAAATCTTGTTCTTTTTGCTCTAAAATTAGCCACTGAAAAATTGGCTTAGGTGCCAACCTCTTAGCGCTAACGCCAATCAATACTTCAGCTGAGCTATTCATATAGACCGCACAGAGTTGCTCATCCAACAAGATAACACTGGTGGTTAGATTACTGACTATCGAAGTAAAATCATCAATCTCGGTCATAGACACCTTTCTCATAGCAGAAACAAACAAACCAGCTCAGTGGATGTCTGATAAAAAAGCAAGACACCTGCTTTACGCTGAGACAATAAAGAGCAGATCGCTTGTTTCTAATAATACACGAATAAAATACACGCCCCAAAAGAGTGCAACACCCTTGTTTGACTGTTAATTATCAGAAAAACAAACTATCTATAATTTTTTTAGCAAAAAAAAGCTTCCCAGGGGAAGCTTAAACAAATTGGGATCACTGTCACAATGAAGCAATCCCTACAATGATCTTACACTGAATAGTAAAGTTCAAATTCTAATGGGTGTGTCGTCATGTTGATTTTGTCTACTTCTTCTTGCTTAATTGCTGTGTATGCATCTAGCATAGAATCAGAGAACACGCCGCCTTTAATCAAGAATTCACGATCCGCTTTCAGCGCATCAAGTGCTTCTTGAAGAGAAGCTGCAACCACTGGAATATCAGCTGCTTCTTCAGGGGGTAGATCGTAAAGATCCTTATCGGCCGCTTCACCTGGGTGGATTTTGTTCTGAATACCGTCAAGGCCCGCCATCATTAGTGCTGCGAAGCACAAGTATGGGTTAGCCGCTGGATCAGGGAAACGCGCTTCGATACGACGAGCTTTAGGGCTAGTCACGTACGGAATACGAATTGACGCTGAACGGTTACGCGCCGAGTATGCAAGCATAACAGGGGCTTCAAAACCAGCAACTAGACGCTTGTAAGAGTTAGTTGATGGGTTACATAGCGCATTAAGTGCTTTAGCGTGCTTGATGATACCACCGATGTAGTACAGCGCTGTTTCGCTCATGCCCGCGTAAGCATCGCCTGCAAAGATGTTAACGCCATCTTTAGAAAGAGACTGGTGCACGTGCATACCAGAACCGTTATCACCAACAATTGGCTTAGGCATGAAAGTAGCAGTCTTACCAAAAGCGTGTGCAACGTTATGTGTGCAGTACTTAAGAATCTGAACTTCATCAGCCTTGCTAACAAGCGTATTAGCACCAACACCAATTTCACACTGGCCAGCAGTTGCTACTTCATGGTGATGCACTTCAATTTTAAGCCCCATCGCTTCCATAGCATTACACATCTGACCACGCACTTCGTGCAGTGAATCAACGGGAGCTACTGGGAAGTAACCGCCTTTCACAAACGGACGGTGACCGGAGTTACCATTTTCTAATTTTGCGTTTGAAGACCAAGCCGCTTCTTCAGAAGTGATTTTGTAACCAGAACCGCTCATTTCGTTGTGGAAATGAATTTCATCAAATACAAAGAACTCTGGCTCAGGACCAAACAAAGCCGTGTCAGCAATGCCTGTAGACTTCAAGTACTCTTCAGCACGACGTGCAACAGAGCGTGGATCACGATCATAGCCTTGACCCGTTGCAGGTTCTACAACGTTACAGCGAACAATCAACGTTGACTCTTCAGTGAACGGATCCATAACTGATGCAGAATCATCTGGCTGTAGGATCATGTCTGAATCTTGAATGCCTTTCCAACCGATTATAGATGACCCATCAAACATTTTTCCATCTTCAAAGAAGTCATCGCCCATATCAGATACAGGAACAGTAACATGCTGCTCTTTGCCTTTAAAATCAGTAAATCGTAAATCAATCCACTTTACATCATGTTCTTCTATCAAACTCATCGTTTTAGACATTGCTAGTCTCCATTGGACATTATTTACTATGGCGCAATACCGCCGTTAACAAACTATTAACCTCCCGCAGAAAACCCACTCATCTGGATTCACTTTCGCTTAACGCAAGCGGGATGTCTCTATATAACTTCTATTTAACTAAAAGGATTTAATTAACCCCACTCTTTAAAGTAAATAGTTAATGCTTGATGATTCAGGCTCCACCTAATTCATCTTCATTAAAATTAATATCTACAAAGCAATTGGCATGCCAACGCATAAAACCCATCATTTTGTGCACACAACAAAACAACCGCAGCATAAACGCACCAAAACAGGCATCTTAAAACATCTACTGCACCACAATAGTGCAGCCATGAATTATTGCAAATTAATTTAGCGCATGTTCGCAAAAGAGTTTTTAACGCTCATTATGATATATTTACTTTTTTAACCTTAGCTCCTTAATTAGTCCAACAATATTTCTTTCATCCATGTATAATGCCCACATTTTTCGCCCCGGAGCAAATTACTCCATCAGGCATAAACAAGCGGTAATCATGCCGCGTATTTCTTGAAACACATAAAGCATGTGCTTTAAGGATCAAATTTAAAACTATAGGCTAAATAGAAACAATGGCTAAAGATCTTAATAAGCTACGCAATATTGCTATTATTGCGCACGTCGACCACGGTAAGACAACTCTTGTTGATAAGCTACTAGAGCAATCTGGTACTCTTGATCGTCGCAGTTCTGGCGAAGAGCGAATGATGGATTCTAACGATCAAGAAAAAGAACGTGGAATAACAATCTTGGCGAAAAACACAGCGATTGAGTGGAATGATTTTCACATCAACATCGTCGACACTCCTGGCCACGCCGATTTTGGTGGTGAAGTTGAGCGTGTAATGTCAATGGTAGATTGCGTTCTATTATTAGTTGATGCTGTTGATGGTCCTATGCCACAAACACGTTTTGTTACTAAGAAAGCATTCGAGCAAGGCTTAAACCCTATTGTTGTTGTTAACAAAGTTGACCGTCCTGGCGCCAACCCTGACAACGCTGTTGATTTAGTGTTTGATCTTTTCGACAGCTTAGGTGCGACAGATGAGCAATTGGAATTCCCAATCGTTTATGCATCAGCACTAAACGGCGTTGCTGGTCTTGAACACGAAAACCTTGCAGAAGATATGACACCGCTTTTCGAAGCGATCGTCAAGCATGTTGAATCTCCGAAAGTTGACCTTGAAGGTCCTTTCCAGATGCAAATTTCAGCATTGGATTACAACAGCTACTTAGGTGTTATCGGTGTAGGCCGTATCCAGCGTGGTACTGTTAAATTGAACCAAAAGCTAACCATCGTTGGTGCTGACGGCAAAGAACGTACTGGTAAAATCCAGAAGATCCAAGGCCACCTAGGTCTTGAGCGCATCGATCTTGAAAGCGCTCACGCGGGCGACATCATCTGTATCTCTGGTATCGATGAGCTATTCATCTCAGACACCCTTTGTGACCCAGAACTCGTTGAAGCTCTGCCTGCATTAAGCATCGACGAGCCTACTGTTTCTATGACCTTTATGGTTAACAACTCTCCATTCGCTGGTCAAGATGGCAAGTTCGTTACTAGCCGTAACATTAAAGAGCGTCTAGATCGCGAACTCATTCACAACGTTGCATTACGTGTTGAAGAAGGCGATTCTCCTGAGAAATTCATCGTATCAGGGCGTGGCGAACTTCACCTTTCAGTATTGATCGAAACAATGCGTCGTGAAGGTTTTGAGCTAGGTGTGTCTCGTCCTGAAGTAATTCAGCGTATCGTAGATGGCAAAACTCAAGAACCGTTTGAAGAAGTATTGATCGATGTAGAAGCCCAACACCAGGGTTCTATTATTGAAGAGCTAAGCACACGTCGTGGCGACATGACTAACATGGAAGTAGACGGCGAGCGTATCCGCCTTACTTTCATCATGCCATCACGTGGCATGATCGGCTTTAGATCTAAGTTCCTGACTATGACGTCTGGTACAGGTATCATGACATCAGTCTTTGATCACTACGGTCCTGTTAAAGAAGGTGAAGTGATCTACCGTAAGAACGGTGTACTTGTTTCAATGGTAACGGGTAAAGCACTAGGTTACTCACTTTGGACACTTCAAGAGCGCGGTCGCTTATTTGCTACGCCAAACATCGAAGTTTACGAAGGTATGCTATTAGGTATACACAGCCGTACTAACGATTTAGCCGTCAACCCAATTAAGGGTAAGCAGCTAACTAACGTGCGTGCATCGGGTACCGATGAAAACATTCAGCTAACGCCTGCTATCAAGTTCACACTTGAGCAAGCGCTAGACTTTATCGAAGACGACGAGCTGGTTGAAGTAACACCTAACCACATCCGCCTTCGTAAGAAGATGCTGACAGAAAACGAGCGTAAGCGCTATTCTCGCTCGGCTAAGAAATAGTTTATAACTTATAAGCTATAAATAAAGCGATGCCTGTGCAAACAGTCATCGCTTTTTTGTGTCTGTTACTTTGAGACTTCTGCATAACGTAGCGAATGCAGATAAGACAAGACAAGAACAGGCGAAATAGCGGAGTCAGTGTGCCCTCTTTATGGGTATTACTGGTATAAATGAGCATATTTATAATGATTTAAGCATTACTTAATTCATTTCTATTGAGCCTGTTTTTAACGCCGTATTATCAAATGCAGTAGTTATGCTGAGGTCTCACTTTATTATTTTTGAAATAGCAGACAATCATCCACCCACTGTTGCTCATCCTCATCCAAATAAGCCATTTCTAACGCCTCTTGTGCCCAAGCATTTTTCTCACCCAAATGCTTCAATAGTGCAATAGCAAGCACTTTAGCAGCAGCGACTTCACTCCACATGGTTTTACTCAAACAGCGCCAATGATCTACTTGCATGTGCTTTTCTGAACGTAAATTCTGCTCGCAGGCATCACAAATCATCAGGCAATGATCAATCTCTGGCTCTTTAGGAATCGGAGCAACTTCATAAATATGTAGCGACACACCAGAATCCTCGCACAGCTCACACTGGGAAGAACAGCGCCTTACTAACGTTTTACCAAAGTAATTTAGCTGCTCTAAACGCTCTTGTTTTTTACCTTGTGATTTTTTTGACAAAAGAACTCCCTTAACCGGTTATATATAAAAAACCAAGTATAACGGGCGCAAGAAAAATGACAGCAAAGGATGAATGATCGGCAGAGAAAATGACCAAGGGCACTTTTATAAGTGCCCTTAGCGTCGGGAAAATCCAACTAATGTCATGAAGACAACTGAGGAGTTTACAAAACGTCTACATAAAATATAAAACTGATTTAGGAAACCAGTCATCAAACAATAACACTTTTATAAAATATTTTGATAGGAATAAGTCTAATTTATCAAAACCCCGCTAAATTAATTACCAGTTCATGCAAGTAACTGCTAGATTTCTATCTCAAATTGGTCGCTATCACGCCAAGCGGGAAATTTATCCCTAAACTCTTGCAATTGAGTAAGCGATAAAACCTGCGTATCACACGAATCTTTACCCTCACTATCAAACAAAATAGTACCCTTAAAATCAATACTGAGCGAGTCACCACTGTATGCAACATTATTGGCATCTTGACCGATGCGATTCACCCCGACCACAAAACTCAAATTTTCAATGGCTCTAGCTTGTAGTAAACAACGCCATGGCTCGCGCCTCACCTGCGGCCAATTCGCCACATAAATCATTAAATCAACATCATTCTTTGATCTGGAGAACACCGGGAACCTTAAGTCATAGCACACTTGCGGCAATATCCGCCAACCACGATAGTTGATCACTAAACGTTCATTACCGCTCTGATAAACCAAATGCTCTCCTGACATTCGAAAACAGTGGCGCTTGTTGTATCGATCAATTTTCCCATCGGGATGCGCGAATACAAACTGATTATAAAAACCCGCTGGCGTTTTAATGGCTAGCGACCCGCAAACAGCAGCATTCAAAGCTTTTGCCTTTTCCTGCATCCACAGCACTGTACTGCCCAGCTTTGCCTGAGCAAAGTTTTCAGGGTGCATTGAAAAGCCGCTGTTAAACATTTCAGGTAAAACCACTAGGTCTGTACCCCCTAACAAACCCGTAAGCTTTTCGTCAAACATCTGTAAATTCGCCTGCTCATCTTCCCAATAGAGTGAGCTTTGAATTTTGGTTACTCGTAAGCTTGACATGCCAATCCCCCTTTAATCATTCTTTTATCACTCTTTATCCAGTAGGGGCATTTACAGCGCCACCAACTTTTCGCAGGCTTCTTTTAAAGTTGCATCATTTTTAGCAAAGCAGAAACGCACCAGTTTCATTTCTGGCGGGTTCTTACAAAAAACAGACATAGGAATAGCAGCCACACCCACTTCTTTGGTTAAATATTCACAAAAAGCCATGTCATCCAAGTCGCTGATTTGCGAGTAATCCATTACCTGAAAGTAAGTTCCTGCTGTCGGCAGACAGGTAAATCGACTTTCCTGCATCAGCGTATTGAATAAATCCCTTTTATGTTGATAAAAACTCGGTAACTCTGAGTAATGCTCCGGCTGCTCTCGCATCACATCACACAAAGCAAACTGCAGCACAGAAGAAGTACAAAAATTCAAGAACTGATGCACTTTACGAAATTCTATAGTGAGTATTTCTGGCGCCACACAATAGCCAATTTTCCAACCGGTGACATGATAGGTTTTACCAAAAGATGAAATAACAAAACTGCGCTGATAGAGTTCGTCTGAGCGCACAAAGCTTAAATGCTCTGCACCGTCAAAAATGATGTGTTCATAAACATCATCGCCAATGAGTAAAATATCCGTACCTCTAACAAGCTGCTCTAACTGTGCAATATCAGCCGCATCCATCACTGCACCAGAAGGGTTATGCGGTGAATTGAGGATAATCAGCCGTGTTTTATCGGTGATGGCTGCACTTAGTGCTGCCCAGTCCATGTTAAATTGTGGCGCACTTAACTGCACATGCACCGCCTTAGCACCATTTAAAACAATGGCAGGGTCATAGCAATCAAAAGCGGGATCAAGCACGATCACCTCATCACCTGGCTGCACTACCGCTGCAATTGCGGCATAGATAGCCTCAGTCGCCCCCGATGTCACAGTGATTTCACTATCAGCACTCACTTTACGGCCATATAGCCTTTCTACCTTGGCAGCTATTTGCTCACGCAACTGCGGTATGCCCGCCATTGGTGCATATTGATTAGCGCCAGCTGCTACATGCTCGCCAACAGCCTCTAACAATAACTTTGGCCCATTAAAATCGGGAAAACCTTGCGCCAGATTAATCGCGTCGTGCTCAGCCGCCATTTGTGACATTGTGGTAAAAATGGTAGTGCCTATTTCTGGCAGTTTTGATTCAGGATATTGCATGTAACCTCTCTCTATTTACTAATAACTGAAACTATTTAAGCTTTAGTTTTATCGATTCATTATTTTCTATACAATAGCCAAACTTCAAAACGACACTTAGCTCAAGGATCTATAATGACTCGCTTTCGCCCCTGTATCGACCTTCATCAAGGAAAAGTTAAACAGATTGTCGGAGGCAGTTTAAACGATCAAGGTGCTAAGACTAATTTTGTCAGTGAAAACGACGCCGCTTTTTACGCCAAGCTTTATGCGCAGCATAATTTAACCGGCGGCCACGTTATCGCACTGGGCCCTAACAATACTGAGCAGGCCAAGCTTGCGCTACAAAGCTGGCCAAAATCATTACAGTTTGGTGGTGGCGTTAACCTTGAAAACGCTCAACAATGGTTAGATGCCGGCGCTAGCCAAGTGATAGTAACCTCCTATCTTTTTGAAGACAAACAATTTAGTTGGCGTAAGCTAGAGGAGCTTGTCAATCTTATTGGACCACAATCTCTGGTGCTAGATTTAAGCTGTCGTAAAACGGCTGATGGCTGGAATATAGCGACCAATCGCTGGCAAGATATTAGTGATACCCAAATCAATCGAGATACACTGTCTAAGCTCTCTGATTACTGTGCTGAGTTTTTAATTCACAGTGCCGATGTTGAGGGCCTGCAAGGTGGCATTGATGACAAGCTAGTGTCTGAACTAGCCGAGCACTGTGACATCCCCGTCACTTATGCCGGAGGTGCACGCTCTATTGAAGACCTTGAATATGTACAAACGCTATCCAATGGTAAAATAGATCTCACTATCGGCAGCGCATTAGATATATTTGGTGGCAATGGCATTACCCTTGATCAATGTGTGCAATGGAACAAGCAAGAAAAATAACGCAAGCGATGTCGAACTAACTCAAATTTCAGTCTCATTAACACAACCTCGCGCGCATAGAGATGCGTATTCTTATAGAACAGCTAAAAATAAGAATACAAGGAAGCTCTCTATGCTAATTCCGTCGATAAAACCCGCACAGCAAGCTCATTTTCCCGCCACTGATGTCATCGGTTTCACGCCTTATCCAATTGATTTATTGCCACTAAAAACCACCCATCAAAGCGACAGCCTGTCGATTGCATGGAGTAATGGAAAAACCAGCCAGTATCATTACATTTGGCTGCGAGATAACTGCCAGTGCGAACAATGCATCAGCCCTTTAACCCGCGAACAGCTCTTTGAAATATGTGATGCGCCACTGAGCATCCAGCCATTAAAAGCAGTGATTAACAAAAATCACAGCTTAGTGATTGAATGGGACTTTGAAAATCATATCAGTGAGTTTTTACCGGGCTGGCTACAGACGCATTGCTACAGTGACGAAGCGCGAGATCGACGCCAATATAAGCCCCAAGTATGGGACAGGAATCTGATTAAAGAGCGCTTGCCACGCTTTGCCTACCAGAGTGTCATGCAATCGGATGAAACACTATTAAGCTGGCTCAAAGATTTACGCAGCTTCGGTATTAGCTTGATTGAAAATGTTGATACGACACCCGATACCGTCGGTAAAGTCGCTGCGCGTATTTCGTTTATCCGCGAAACAAATTTTGGCACTTTATTTGATGTAAAGTCGAAACCCGATGCCAACTCTGCCGCTTATACAACGCTGCGCTTGCCACTGCATACAGACCTTCCGACAAGAGAACTGCAACCTGGATTACAGTTCTTGCACTGCCTTGTGAATGACGCCGCAGGGGGAGAGTCTATTCTGGTCGATGGTTTTAAAATTGCGGAGTATCTTCGAGAAAATCACAGCGATGCGTATCAAGCTCTCACCCAATACCCGCTGTCTTTTTATAATAAAGACGCCAATAGTGATTACCGTTTTGACGCCCCTGTGATTGCGACTGATAGCAATGGCCAGGTCACTGAAATACGCATCGCTAATTTCTTACGCGGCCCACTGTCTATTGCGCCTGAACACGTACTTAAACTCTATGCAGGTTACCAGCTGTTTATAAAGCTCACCCGCGATCAGCGCTTTCAGCTGGTTCACCGTTTAAGTGCAGGTGAGCTTATCGTGTTTGATAATAGACGCGTATTACACTCTAGAAATGCATTCAGTCTGACTCAAGGAGGGCGCCATTTGCAGGGGTGTTACCTTGATACTGACGAGCTAACCTCTAAAATTCGGGTATTAGAACGCACTAATGAACTAAACGACAGATCGCTCTTTTGAAGGGGTGATCAGATAGTGCTTACGGTAACTTCTAGAAAATTGCGCAGCCGAACCAAAGCCACAGGCAAAACCAATTTCTGCAATACTCAACACTGTTTCTCGTAATAACTGCTGCGCTTTTTCCAAGCGTAGCTTTAAATAATGCTGTGATGGCGTCATTTGCAAATAACGTTCAAACAACCGCTCTAATTGGCGTAGCGAAATATGTCCTTGCTCAGCTAAATGCGCGGTGGTAATTGGCACCGACAAATTAGCCTCCATGATACGTAAAACTTTCAGTAATCTTGGGTTATGGATATGCAATCGCTTGGCAATATCACTGCGCTGGCCCACTTGCTCCTCACGTTTGCCGGCACCAATAAATTGATCACAGATCTCTTCAATTAAGGAGTTTTTACAATAGGGCTCAATCAAAGAGAGCACCATATCGGTGGCGGCTACCCCACCAGCGCAAGTGACACAAGTACCGTCCACCACAAATAAATCAGTGCTAACTTGCTGCTGCGGGTATAGCTCCTTAAATACTGGTATTGCTTCCCAGTGCATCGTAATACGATGATTTTGCAATAAATTTGCTTTAGCTAACAAAAAACAACCGGTATCTAGTGCGCCGAAACAAGCGCCATGGCGCTTCACTTGTTGCAGCCATTTAAGGGCACTGACAGACAAATGTCTCTGCGGATTAAAACTACTATTAACAAAGAGGTTTTTTGGTAGTGGCTCTTGTTTATAGTTTAAGTGCTCGCCTAAGGCCATATCATTTGAGGCAACTACCGGCTTGCCTTCTTCACTAAAACACTGCCAGCGAAATAGCACTTTACCCGCCAGCCGGTTAGCGATGCGAAGTGGCTCAATCGCCGACATTAAAGAAATCATCGCGTACTCAGGCAACAATAAAAAAGAGAAGGTAATCACGCCATCGCTATCAGCACACAGTGGCAAGCGTTTTTTATCGATCATACTCCGCTCCTTTTATATTAGCTTCTAGCTTCTAGCTTCTAGCTTCTAGCTTCTAGCTTCTAGCTTCTAGCTTCTAGCTTCTAGCTTCTAGCTTCTAGCTTCTAGCTTCTAGCTTCTAGCTTTTAGCTTCTAGCTTCTAGCTTCTAGCTTCTAGCTTTTAGCTTTTAGCTTTTAGCTTCTAGCTTTTAGCTTCACACCAATGGCACTCCCTGCGCCCTCAGGTTTTTCAAGCGCACTATGATATTCAAAAATATCATTTAAACAGCTTTGCACCGCATCACTTGCAAAGCTCGTTTTACCGTAGTTGAGATCCATATGCAGCAACATATGCTCACCGGTTGCCAGTAGCTTGCCCGTTTCAGGGCAGGTTAATCGATGGAACAAATGCATGCGCTTAGCATCACAACTAAGCAGCTGCGTCGTTACCGTTAATGGCGCATTGAGTTTGGCTTCATCCAAGTGCCGAATATGCGTTTCAACGGTAAAATAACTGCCGCCCTGCGCTATATATTGCTCATCTACACCGATGTACGCCATGAAATTATCAGTCGCATTCGATAGCACAGTAAGGTAGTGGGACTCATTCATATGCCCGTTATAGTCAATCCAAGCGGGTAATACCCGACCTTCATACATATTCAACGGCTGTTGATGTGATTGTGTTCTTGAATCAGTTTCAATGTCTGCGAGCATTTTTTGGTCCTGCTCTTTAAGCATCTTGCCTACGCCCCAGTTATAATTTTTTTGCACCCGCATAATACCCACTAAGTTGTCATCGCGAATACGCTCTAACTCACGAATACTGTAGGCACCTGATTGCTCATCCGATTGAGTCGCTATTTTCTCGATTAACTCATCAGTTAACTCAGGCACATCCATCAACTTGGTCCAAGGCCATTGTAATGCAGGACCAAATTGAGCGATAAAGTGCGCCATCCCCGCCTCGCCACCGGCTATACGATAGGTTTCAAACAAGCCCATTTGCGCCCAACGCAAGCCAAAACCAAAGCGAATTGCATCGTCAATCTCTGCTGTGGTAGCAACATCATCTTTGATCAGCCACAGCGCTTCGCGCCAAACGGCTTCTAATAATCTATCGGCAATATGTGCATCAATTTCGCGACGCACCAACAGTGGGCTCATACCGATACTTTTTAATATCTCCTGCGCACGTAGCTGTCTACTGTGGATATTTTTAGCACTGGCAACCACTTCAACCAAAGGTAATAAATACACGGGGTTAAAAGGATGCGCGACAAAAATTTGTTCGGGTTTATCACTGTTTTGCTGCAACTGCGTTGGCGTAAAACCTGAAGTAGAAGAGCCGATAATCGCATCACTTTTGCAATACCTTTGTAATTCTTTGAACACGCTATGCTTAAGCGCTAAACGCTCAGGCACACTCTCTTGAATCCAGCTAGCGCCTGATACCGCTTGCTCAATAGAATCGCAATAGCAGAGCTTTCCCTCTTTAGGCATTGGCACATCAGCCAATGCCGGCAATGATCTGCGCGCATTTGCCAGTACTTGCTCAACTTTATCTTGAGCGCCTGGTTGTGGATCGTATACATTGACGCCCCAACCATTTAAAATAAAGCGCGCTATCCAACCGCCACCAATGACGCCACCACCAATACAAGCTGCTTGTTTGATCATACTATTCTCTCTCTTATATTGACGCTGACAGCGGCGCACGTTTAACTAATTGTAATTTCTCGCGTACCTCACTCGGTGTCATCAAGCTACCACCCATGTTCGATACGATGTTGGCGGCTTTTTCCACCAGCTGCGCATTCGTCGCTAATTTGCCCTTAGTCAACCACAAGTTATCTTCAAGGCCTACCCGGATATTACCACCTGCGAGCATAGTTGCCGCAGTAAACGGCATTTGATGACGCCCTATTGAGAACGCAGAGAACGTCCAATCCACAGGGATATTATTAACCATCGCCATAAAAGTATTTAGATCATCCGGTGCTCCCCAAGGAATCCCCATGCACAGCTGAATCATGACAGGATCATCGATTAGCCCCTCCTCTACTAACTGCTTAGCTAACCATAAATGGCCCGTATCAAACACTTCTATCTCAGCTCGCACGCCTGCGGCTTGCATCTGCTTGGCCATCGCTCTTAACATACCCGGCGTATTGGTCATCACATAATCGGCTTCTGCAAAATTCATGGTGCCGCAATCTAACGTGCATATTTCAGGCAGGCATTGGCGTATGTGCTCTACCCGCTCTGTTGCGCCTACCATATCTGTAGCAACTGGATTAAAGGGTAGCGGTTGTTCAGCAGAGCCGAACACTATATCGCCGCCCATGCCCGCTGTCAGGTTCAAAATCACATCGGTATCGGCATCTCGTACTCTATGAGTTAGCTCTCGATAGAGTTCAATATCTCTTGATGGCTCACCAGTATCTGGATCTCTGACATGACAATGCACAATCGCCGCGCCTGCTTTTGCCGCATCGATACAGCTATTGGCTATTTGCTCTGGGCTGCGTGGCACATGTTCTGAACGGTTTTGAGTCGCACCTGATCCGGTAACGGCACAAGTGATGAATGGCGTTTGATTCATGGTTAATGGCATGTAGACCTCGTTGTTATAAGTATGCGCTTGTCTAAGCTGATTTTTATTCTAGTTTCATAAAACGCTCAGCTTCTCATAACAACACCTTAAATAATTTGCTATACACGAACTAATTTTGATAAATTACGAACAAATTACTCACCTATATCACAAATATGCCATTATTTTCGCCAGCTACTCATGCACTCAACGTCAGTATTTTATTATTGCCAGAGTCTTCACTGATGTCCTTGGCCTGCAGCTTAGATACCATGCGTGCAGCCAACCGAATTGCAAACAGTGAGTGCTTTCGCTGGCAAATCCTCAGTATTGATGGCTTACCGGTACAGCTGTCATGCGGGCAAGCCATTTACCCAGATGCCAGCTTTAATAGTCAACACAGTGGCGATTTACTCATTTGCATTGCTGCTTTTCGTCATCAAAAACATATGCCAGAGCAACAACTGCAACTTTTTAAACGCAGAGCTCGCGAATACGCATATTTAGGTTCAGTCGAGTCAGGCAGCTGGATATTAGCCAGAGCGGGATTGCTCAAGGGGTTACGCGCAACCACCCACTGGGAAGATTTAGAAGACTTCAGAAACAGCTTTAGTAATATACAAGTAAAACCCGATCGCTACGTGATTGACGGACGTATATTTACTACCGGCGGCGCCTCCCCCACTTTTGATTTGTTTTTACATCTCATTAGCACCCGCTTTGGTCACGCACTGGCGTTAGAAGTGGCAAGCGTTTTCATTTACGATGGCACACATCATGCACAAACCCCACAACCAGTGATATCTCAAGGATTCTTGCAACAGCAATCCCCTAGCATAAGCGCTGCTATCAAACTTATGGAGCAACACATAGACGAGCCTTTATCGATTGAAAACATTGCAGAACAACTGCAACTATCTAGACGCACCTTAGAAAAACATTTTAAAGCGCAATTGAGTATCAGCCCACAACGTTATTACAAAAGAATGCGTATGCAAATTGCCAAGCGTTTAGTCGTTGATTCACGCAACAGCTTACAAGAGATAGCCTTGCGAACAGGGTTTAGCTCATCAGCGGTTTTCTCTAGGGAGTTTAAAATTGCGTTTGGTCATAGCCCTAGTTTCTATAGGAAACAGTGTATTTGGAGCCTCTAAAAGCATCAGAATGTTTTTCTGGTCTATTTACATAGGTTAAATTCAATACCTTAAAGTGTTGAATTGAAGAATTTCATATGGACTGATATAAGCTGAGAAGAAGAGCTATGCCTGCTTAAAACAGATCCAAACCCGGTATAGCTGCTTTTTCAGGGTATATGCAATGATATAAATAGATCGCAAGCCCTGCATCTCCCGTCCATAAGGTGAATCGACCTTGCCCATATTGAATGCGCGATTTCTGGCATTGCTCAATTGCGTGCATGGCGAATTTCCTTGCTCTATTAAGCCATACCGGCTTCCCCGTTTTTTGGTACAAATATAAAAAGGCATAGCCATTACCAGAG